>Ga0209702_10000934_pt1 | contig 59452 bp, 44 predicted proteins | sample FRY01_FD_187210 | JGI IMG/M metagenome (GOLD analysis project Ga0209702, IMG submission 187210) | Freshwater microbial communities from Lake Fryxell liftoff mats and glacier meltwater in Antarctica - FRY-01 (SPAdes) (version 2) | ecosystem: Environmental > Aquatic > Freshwater > Ice > Glacier...
TAAATCCTAAATGATTTAATAATAATACTTGACCATTTATATTTGTTATTTCATATTGAAATACATCAGGTCTATTTATATTATATTTTATTTCTAAATTGCCATTTGTTGGATTAGGATATATTATTGTATTTTGGTTTTGTTCTTCTACTGATAACATTTGGTCTGTAATTTTATATTTTATTAAAAGTCTCCCACTTTCTTTTATAATAAATTTGTCATTTTTGCTTAGAGCAAAAGCAGAAGTTGAAGCTCTTGTATATTCATAGAGTTGTTTTCCAGTTTCTACACTCCAGATTGCAAGTAGATTATCACTAACGGTACTCGAAGTAATAATAAACTTTTCGTCATTACTAAATTCCATTCCTGTAAGTGAAAGGCTATTTATCGGTATTGTGGAAATAAGTTCTCGATTTGCATTATTATAAATTTGAACTCCACCTATTCCAAAACCTATATAAGTTCCTTCGGGAGAATTTTGAAAAACTTGTCCTTTAAACCCCCAGTTTGATATACTATCTAATGTTTCTAAATTGTATTCTATTATTCTACTGTGAATTACTGGTTTTGGATTACTACTTGTTCTATATTCTTTAGTTATATACATTAACAAATTATTTGTTTCATCTAAACTTACTATTCTTCTTATTGCTGTTGAAGTTAAGTTCTCACCTTCAAATAATTTTGTATTTTTTATTGTTTTATTTTCTATATCCCAAATCCTAATTCCATTAATTATAGGTATTATAAGATATTTCTCATCCTTTGTTATAACATAATTTGGAAATTCTTGTATGATTATATCTTCATTATTCAATTCATATAAAACTTCATAATTTGATGAATTGTATATTTTAATAGTTTTAAGGTCATTCTCAACCCTTAAAAACTTTTTATCATTATCAAAGAAAATCGCATTATTTTCACCCAATAATCTATACAACTCTTTTCCATCTATAGCATCATAAAAGATTGTATATCCAGATTGTGCAACTATTATTTCATCATTTTTGATGAATTGAACTGATGAAAAGCCCTGCATTTCGTCAGTTTTTTTAGTCCATACAGTGTCATTTGCCAAGTCTCCAGCATAAGACTGAACCTGTGAGCAAAAAAGAACTATCAGCAAAGCATAGAAAAATATTTTGTGTTTCATAATATCTATCCTATAAACCCTTTAAAATAATAAAATTAAAATGTTACTCATACATTATCCTTAAACGCAATTTAATGAAATAAAGTTACATTTTTTGTGATATTTTTTTTGTAGGTACGCAATCGAATTGATTCATGCTTTAATATACCAACTGATTTATTCCTTTTCTCATTTATCAAATTAATTATGTTACATTAGGAAGACGACCCGCCGGTCGTCTCTACAATTAGAAAAAAGGAAAAATTAAACAAAAAAGGCGGACAAAGTAAATTGCCAGCCTTTTTAAAAATAATAATCTTTGATGTTATATCTGCTTATTGTTCTTCTTTAATTCTTATACCAGCAGTCTTCACAGATGAAGATACAAACCAACCCAAAGCTTTTTCTCCAGTGGCATTTATATTTATGATATTTGTTCTTACATTTGTAAGTGGTGTGGCAAAAAGCCCACCGTTGTTTAGTTGTGTTACTAAATCATTCAAAAAATTATAAGTATCTTCATTAATAGAAAGCAACTGCATACGAATAGTATCACCAACAAAATATGGGTCGCCTTGTCTGTTAATAGTTTCTCTCATCGGTACTATAAACATTAATCCATCTACACCTGTACCACCAAAACTACCATCAAAAATAATATCTGAATTGTCAATAGATTTTAGTGTGTCGTTATACCAAGCCTTTACCCAATAAAAATCACGTGTTCCTTTGAAATCAAAACTAAAAAACTCTGCTTTGTATTCAGTGTCACCAGTAAAAGAATTTTTATCTTTTTTACTAATAATTGAATCAATAGCTGAAACTTGATTTACTTTACTTAACCCATTATATTCTTGACCATTATAGCTGATTTCTAATTTATAACTTTTGCCGACTGCACAAAATGAATCTAAAGGATTATATATATATGTGTAATTTCCATTACTTTCCAAATCAATCAAGGTATATTCTTTATTACCATTTTCAATTAATTTGACAGTTGCACCTAATGCTGGAGCAGCTTTCGTATTATTGAAATATGGTGCAGATACCGTAAGTCTTATAACTTGATTTTGCGGTAAATCATTTATAAATGCATCAACCACTAATTGAGATTTGCCATTGTCTATATTTACGTCTATAACATCTTCACAAGAGGTTAATGTGAATAACAGTAATATTGAAAAAAGGTATTTTAAATTTGATATTTTCATTTTTTATTCCGAGTGTTTAGATACTTTTAATATTTATAATATTTTTTTAAAGTTTAAATAATTAATAACTTTAAGACTTAATTTAGAAAAAAATTTAGAAACTAAAATTCCAAGCCACAGATGGCACAACTGAACCTATAACAGCAAATCTAACTGCTTCTGTCATTTGTGGGTTATCAGCATTTTGTTGGAAAAATACCGAATAAGCATTGCTTCTATTATAAACATTATAAATTGAAAATACCCAATAATTTTCAAATTTGCTTTCAGGGTCTTTTTCTGGTCTATAAGTCAAAGACAAATCTAATCTGTGCGTTGGAGGAATTCTATAATTATTTCTGCTTCCAAAAGCATTATGTGGAACTACATTCCCTTGAATTTCAAATCTATTAGTTGGGAAAGTACCTGGCGTTCCAGAGGCAAAAATAAAGTTTGCTGAGAAATTAAGTGCTTTTGTATAATCATAATTAAAGACTACACTTAGATTATGCAATCTATCAAATCTGTTTGCGTACCATTCATCGTTGTTTAGTCCCAGAACTCTTCTTTCACTTCTACCAAGAGTATAACTTACCCAACCATTAATATCGCCTTTTCTCTTTTTCACATATAGTTCCAATCCATAAGCACGACCATCGCCAGCTAATAAATCAGTCTCAATTGCATCTATTTGAGATGTTTGTCCGGGTATAGCTCTACCATTTATAAATAAATTTGCTCCATCAATATAGTCTATTTGATTTTTGGATAATTTGTAAAAAAGTTCAGCACTTGCTTCATAAGTATTATCATCAAAATTTCTGAAATAACCAATTGTAAATTGGTCAGTCAATGCTGGCTTGATGTTATTTGTCGATGGTCTCCAAACGTCTAAAGGAGACGCAGCAGTTGTATTTGACATTAGATGTAAATATTGAACCATTCTATTATATGATGTTTTTACTGAACTCATCTCATCAAATTGATATTTTAATGATAATCTTGGTTCAAAGTTTGAATAATTTTGTATCACTTCAAATGCGTCATATTTTTTGAAGTCAACAATACTTCTTTGCAAACCCGCCGTTGTATCATTAAGAGTTACAGCGTGACCTTCTCCCATAAACTGAAATAATGAGAATCTCAAACCATAAGAGACAGTTATATCTTCACTTAATATTTGTTCATTGTTAAAATATAATGCACTTTCTAAGGCAAATTTATCTTCAATACTTAAATTACTTGTAGTACCAGCTGAAATGGCTTTTGCATCACCCAAAACGAAATCATAAAAAGTAGATTGTCCACCAAAAGTGATTGTATTTTCTGGATTTAGATAATAAGTAAAATCTGGCTTGAAACTATAATTAATAATTTTAGAGTCATTTTTGAATAAGTCTTGACCATTACCAAATTGCAAAGAATAATCGTAATTACTATAAATAAATGTAGAATTTAAGAACAAATCATTACCAAATAAGTGATTCCATCTAAGTGTTGATGTTGCATTACCCCAATTAAATTGGAAACCAGCACCAAAAACATCTCTACCCAGATAACCGGATAAAAATACTCTGTCATTTTCGCCAAGTTGGTAGTTTGCTTTAAGTGTTAAATCATAAAAATTAAATTGTGCATCTGCCAAGTCACCACTCAAAAATGGTTTCGCTAATATATCAATATAAGATCTTCTTGCAGCAACTATGAACGAGCCTTTGCCTTTTTCTATTGGTCCTTCGACTGATAATCTACTAAAAATAAGACCTACTCCACCATTTACTTGATAATCTTGATTATCGCCATCTTTAAGTCTTACATCTAATATAGAAGATAATCTCCCTCCATATTCTGCCGGTACGCCACCCTTAATTAATTTTACATCTTTGACTGCGTCTGGATTAAATACTGAGAAAAATCCAAATAAGTGAGATGAATTATAAATTGGTGCCTCATCTAATAAAATTAGATTTTGGTCAATTCCACCACCACGTACATTAAATCCTGATGAACCTTCCCCAACAGATGTAACACCTGGCAATAATTGAATACTTCTTATAATATCCACTTCGCCCAACAAGGCAGGAATTCTTTTGATTTCTGACATCTGTACTTTGATAGTACTCATTTCGATAGTTTGTATATTTTGATTTTCTTTTTCGGCAGTAACTAATACTTCATCACTTGAAGTATTTTGAGGCTTTAATTTTATGTCTAATTTTTGTTCTTCATTCAAAGTAATTGTTGATTCAAATGTTTCATAACCAATATAACTACAAGAAACTGTATATGTCCCTTTTGGTAAATAAATTGAATAAAATCCGTAAGGGTTTGATTTAGCTCCTGTATTTGCGTTTTTGATTCTTACAATAGCTCCAATTAATACTTCTCCATTGGTGGAATCTTTTACGTAACCGCTAACTGTAAATTTATCTTCAGCAAAAATATAGTCAGATGAAACGACTAAAAGGGTAATTACTATCATTAGAGATTTTAACACATTAGTAATTTTACTTCCTTTTACCAACTGACTTTTTTTTGTTTTGTTTATCATATAATTAAATTAAAAAATAAATATTTGTATTACAATTAGACACTCAAACGAAATTTTTGTTAAAATGTTTCGTTTGAAAATCAAATAAACACATATATAAACTAAAGTTTATTGATTTGCAATAAATAAATAATTAAATCAAAATTAAACAAACACATTTCGATGACAAAAACCATATTTGTTATAATTTATTAACATATTATTATTAACTTTGTAAGTATTATTTAATAATAATATTAATTTATTTTAATATTTAATTATTTCTATTTAGGGCATTTTTATGAGAATAAGTGAAGTCATTTTAAATCTATTTGATATTTCGAAATTTAATAAAAATTCAATATCAATTCTATTGTTAATATTTGTTATTTCTCTATTGTTGAATGTCGAAACAAATGCACAGACAACTAATAAGGTTTATAATAATCTGAATGGAAGTAGATTTAATAATAGAGTTTTAGGTTATCCCAATGATGCCACATCTCCTGCATTTAATCCAGCATTATTAGGATTGAGAGACCAAACAGAACTTGTTTTAGTATTACCCTATACAACTCACACCACTGATTCATTAAATACTACATCTGAAGTTTGGGGTGGATTCTTTAAAATATCTGCATTATCAATTGGATACTTGTCAGGTAATGACATTTCACCATCTGAGATATATTTAGGTTTGGGATTTTCACTTTACGATAGAAAAATATTTTTTGGTGCAAGTGGAACAGTATTAAAATATAAAGGGCAAGATCTTGACTTTGGCAATACTCGTATGAATATTTCAGTTCTATATGTTCCGGTTCAGTGGTTTATGACGAGTTTTGGAGGTAATACTATGCACACAAATTCCAAAAATGATTTTGTATATTATAATCATACAATTTTATCTCCTTTTAATTGGCTATCATTACATTTAGATGCAAAATATTCTGATAATTTAGTGTTTGTAAATGAAAAATCAGGGTTTAAAGACGTAAGTTTGAACACCGGACTTAGTTTTAGTTTGGATGATGATTTGAGTTTATCAACTATGTATAATTTATCTACTGAAAATCTAAGATTAGGTATAGAGTATGGTCTTGGAGTTGGGTTTGGTGTTTTCGCAGATACAAAAACTCCAAAAGAAGTTACGAACTCTTATGATTTTCTATTAAGATTTTCTGGTGATGATTATCTTAGTCATTCAGATTTGGCAGAAACTGGCTCTTTGGTTACATTAAAAGATGGTTGTCTTGATGGTGGATATTTTTGGCAAGCATTCGATAATACACTTAATAATATTGAAACTCATAATAAATTAAAAACTTTGGGTGGAGAATTTTCAGACTTAGCTGATGAACTAACAGTTCTTGCACCAAATCAAAATGATATATTCAATCAAATTACAAAAAAATATTATCCGAACAACTATATCCCAACTGATGACAGCAAATTAACTCTCGACAAAATAATCAAAACTAAAAATAATGACAATGTATATTTAGAAAAAACTGAAAAATTAAATGAAAGAGAAATAAGTTCTATTATTAAAGTAAAAGACGGTAATAATAGAAATATTTCAGGACTTAAAAAAGATAATTTTGGGCTTTTGGATTCTAATTATTTGATTTCAAAAGTGCAAGAAACAACTTCAGAAAATAAAGTTCCTGTTGATATAGTATTTATTGTTGATGCCTCTGCAAGTATGAGTACATACATTGCATCAATCAAAAGAAATATTGAATCTTTTGCTAATCAATTACAAGTTAGAGGAGTTGATACAAGATTAGGTGGGATATTATTTGGAAATACTATCCTAAAAAAAGTTGAGTTGACTGCTGATTTGAATAAATTTAAAAGCGAAATTGCATACTTTAATTATGACAACAATGCCTATGCAGAATGTACTTCTATTGCCATCAACGAAGCGGCTGGTATGGATTTTAGAGTAAATGCAGACAAATTGTTAGTTGTAGTTACCGATGAGTGTATGTTGCAAAATAGTGCTCATTACACAGAAAATGATATTATTAGGTTATTATGGTCAAAAGGTGTAAAACTTTTTGGAATGGTGAATTTCCAATCACATAACGCTGGTTATATTTCCAAATTTACTTTAGGAAAAGATTATAATATTACATCGCCTTTTAATGAAATTTTGGATAATATAGCTGGTGATGTTTCTACTACTTATGAAGTAGTTTATTCGCCAATACCAAAAGATATACCTAAAGTTATTCCGAAATATACTGCTATAACTGGTGAAGTAGTTGACGAAGAAGGATGGAAAATTTCAACAGAAATTAAATTTATCAGTAACACTGGCAAAGAAATCAAAGTAAAAACTAACGGTATCTCAGGACAATATCTCACTTTGATTAATGAAGGTGAAATTTATGATGCAAATATTAATCAAGTAAAATACAAACCTCTAACAGAATCAATAAATCTAATAAATACTCCAAAAGGTGATACAATAACTAAGAATTTTGTATTGACAAAACCCAAATCTACTTTGAGTGGTGTAGTTTATGATGAAAATAATATGCCTATTTCAGCATTAGTAACTATCAAAAATAAAGAAAATAATGAAGTGGTATTCTCAAGTAACACTAACGAAAAAGGTGAATACTCTACAGATATAAAAACTGGTCAATACTATGTGCTAACTGCCAAAAAAGACGATTACATTAATTTCCCAATTGAAACTGAAATTAAATATAATGATATTGGCGAAAATTTCAAACAAGACTTAAAAATTATTGAAATAATTGCTTCTATAGAACAAGGATTAACATTCCGAATCAAAAACATTTTATTTGATACCGGTAAATGGGACATCAAACCAGAATCTGCTACTGAAATCAATAAAATAGTTGAATTTATGAATGAATATCCAAAACTAAAATTAGAAATTGGAGCTCATACTGATGATGTTGGTAAAGATGAAGCGAATATGAGTTTATCTTCTAACAGAGCAAATTCGGTTGTTCAATATATCATTAGCAAAGGTGTTAATACTGAAAGATTGACTTCGAAAGGTTATGGCGAAACAACTCCAGTTGGTGATAATACAACTCCAGAAGGTAGAACTATAAACAGAAGGGTTGAATTTAAATTAATTAAATAAAAAAATATTATTTAATTATTTAATCAAAATCCAATTATTTTTTTATTTTTGTATATGTAATAGTTTATAAATTATTTTATTAATAAATTTAATGATAAAGTTGATTTATTTTTAATAAATATTTTACTTAACATTCTACTCGATATTAGAAAACGAAAGTATAAAATGTATATAAATTCAAAAGAGTCTAATGATGAAAATATTCAATCTGCCAAAAAAATATTAATTTTTCTCGAACAAGATTTGAGTAATTTCAGTAAATATAAAGAGAATATTAATCAAGAATATATTCAAAATACTCATAAACTTTTAGAAAAGATTGATACTTTTTATTCATCAAAAGATTATGATATTTTAGAAGAGATAGAATTATTTTCTGATTTAAGTAATATAGTTTCAGAAATAAAAGAAATGGCTAAATTTGTTTTTATCGACAATCAAGATAAACTATCAAATTATATAAGTTTGAATAAAACTATTGAAAAACCCAATAAAATTTCTGGTTTAGAATATTCACATTCAACAGAGCACTTTACTTGGAAACCAAATTCAAGTTCCAATTTATATCAACTTCAATTTTCTTTAGGAACAATAAATGAAGAGATGAATTGGGAAGAAGCATTTATGGGACCTGTTACAATGTTACATTTTGTACCTGAAACGCCTGGGGATTATTGTTTTAGAGTTTTGGGTTTTAATGATTCTGGATTAGGTGTGCCAAGTGATGTATTGGAATTATACTTTGGTCGCAACTAATTACTTTTACAAATTATGATTACTAATTTTACAAAGACTAAATTTATTTTTAGTCTTTTTTAATTTTAAAATGGAAATAAGTTGTAATCTTTTTTAATAATCTTTGTCAGTAATTTATTGACTATAATTTCAGAAATACTTTAATTTCATTAAAATTGATTATTTTTGTAAATCTTATTTGTGTAATAAATGAATAATAATTATTATTATTCTAAATTAAACTTGATAAAATGAATAATTGCTCACATATTTGTAAAGATGACAACGACAAAGCACGTCCCAATTGTGCCGTTGTAGGTGTGTATAATAATCCAGAAGCTTCAATAATGGCATATTATGCTCTCCATGCACTTCAACACCGAGGTCAAGAAGCAAGTGGTATAACTACAATTTATTTTGATGAAGAAAAAAACAAAAAGAAATATGCTTATATCAAAGGTGAAGGTTTAGTTTTAGATGTATTTTCAGAAAATGGTGCGTTAACAGAAGTTCTAAAAGGTGATGTTGCTATTGGTCATAATAGATACTCAACTACAGGTGCTTCAAAAATTGCAAATATTCAGCCATTTAATATGATTTACAAAAATGGCATTTTGTCTTTAGCTCACAACGGTAATCTTACAAATACCAAAACATTGAAAAAAATGTTGCAAGATGAAGGTGCAATATTCCAAACAACTACAGATTCTGAAGTGTTTTTGCACTTAATAGCAAGAAGTAAAAAAGAAACAAAATTAGAACAAGTAAGAGAAGCTTTACAGATAGCAAGAGGTGCATATTCATTATGTATCGTTACTGACGAAGGTATGATTGCAGCACGTGACCCTCATGGTGTAAGACCGTTGAGTATTGGCAGAAAAAAAATGGAGAATGGTTATTCTTATATGGTTGCCTCAGAGTCAACTGCTTTTGATATTGTTAATTATGAATATGTTAGAAGTTTGAAACATAATGAAATGATTCTTATTGATGATGATACTGTAAAAACTGGAAAAATCAAATCATTTAAAATTGACGAAGTTACTCCAATTGCAAAACATTGTATATTTGAGTATGTTTATTTCTCAAGACCGGATAGCAAAATATTTGGGCATAATGTTGATAAAGTAAGACGTAAACTTGGTAAAAATTTGGCTGAAGAAAGTCCCGTTATGCCAATCAAAGATGAAAAAATAACTGTAATTTCAGTGCCTGATAGTAGTAATACCGCTACTCTTGGATATGCCAGAATTAATGATAATGTAACTCCAACCGTTTTCGAAATTGGATTAATTAGAAGCCACTATGTTGGTAGAACATTTATTTCCCCTGGGCAGAATAATAGAGAATTGAAAGTAAAAACGAAATTTAACACTGTACAAGGTGTAATCGAAAATAGAAATATCGTTGTGATTGACGACTCTATTGTGAGAGGCACTACATCTAAAGCTTTAATTAAATTGATTAAAGGTGCTAAACCAATGAAATTACAGATGAGAGTTAGCTCTCCTCCTGTAAAATATCCTTGTTATTATGGAATGGACTTCCCAAGTAGAGAAGAATTGATTGCAAATAAATTTGACACTGAAGAAGAATTAGCTGATTATATTGGAGTTGACTCTTTAAAATATTTATCTTTAGAAAAAATGTTAGATTCGATGCCTAAAGATGAGGGTGTTTCATATTGTGATGCTTGTTTTACTGGTAATTATCCAATACCTATTGAAAAAGTGAATTTTGAAATTTTAGAAGATTAATTACTAATCCACTTAATAATTAAATTAATAAATAGCTTATGAATACAAGGGAAAAGGGCGACAAATCAGAAGAAATTGCAGTTAAATATCTTGTCGATAAAGGTTATGCAATAAAAAAAAGGAATTTTTCTTTTGGGAAAATTGGCGAATTAGACATTATAGCCGAAAAAGATGATACTTTGGTCTTCATTGAGGTAAAATCAAGATACAACAAATTGGGACCTGACCCGATTTTATCTATAAATTACCCAAAACAAAAGTCAATGAGAAAAAGTGCTGAAGGGTATTTATATGTCAATAAAATCGAAAACAAAAGTTGTAGATTTGATGCAATTTTGATTGAATTTGAAAATGGCGATCACAAATTAGAGCATCTTGAAAATATGATGTAATGTAAATTGTGTATTATTAAATTTAATTAAAAATCAATACCAGGTCTTTTTAGGTTTTTGGGAATAAAGTAATTTTCTTTTATGTCTTTTTTTGTCTTTGAGTTGATATTTTGTTCTTCTGTTTTTAATTCCGAATTTTCGTCAGAATTGTTATCACTTCCATTATTTATATTTGCTTCATTATCAGCTAATTTGTTTTTATTTATCTTTTTAAATTTAATTTCGGTTTTGTCATCTTCATGCTCAATTGTTTCTTTGCCGTCTCTATCAACTTTAAATTTAATATTGTCATTCTCTGAAGCTGGTCTTAATTCTAAAAATGGGTCTGTGTATGCTGTTCTTCTTGCATATTTGGGACGGAAATAAGACTTAAACCTGTTGTTAGAACCGCTGCTTTTAACACCTGATTTGTAACTGTTACTGTTATTATAGCTATTAGAATTATTATCATATTTATTGCCTTCCAAATCAAAAGTCAAATTCTTTGTATTTTCATCAATAGCTTTAATTGAACCAAATACTTTAGCTGCAATATTATTGATAACGTCAGCAATTTCATTATTTTCTAAATTGTCATTTAATTCATTTGATTTGCTGTAATTTTTATTAGCATAATTTTTATTATTATCATCCCAAAAGTCTTCTTCCATCATTTCAGAATCTTTATAATCTTTATTAAGATTATTCAATTTGTTTACAGCCGATAAGTCACTTTTGTCAATATTTAGTTTAGGGAATTTAAGTGGGAAATTTACCGTATATTCATTTTTAGTTACTTTTGATTTGATATTGATGGTATTATTATCAAAACTAATATCATATAGACCTATACTATCTAAAGACTTAACAAAACTAACAAAGGGAATTATTAACTGACTTTTTTTGTTTACAACCTTTGAAATTATTGGCATATACATCTGAACAATCTTAACTTCTTCCAAATTATCAATTGTATAATAAAAACTACCTGGCAAAAATTGTATTTTAATGTCTTTCGATGTAATTGAATAGTTTGTAGGATTATACTGTGAGTTTTCAATTATATTGTCAGGTATTTTACTTACATCAATATATCTTACATTATTAATGTATTCTAAATTTATCTTGTGAGGTTTACCATTTTGATTAACTAACACACTCTCTGTAATAGATTTAGTATCGCAATACAAATTAGAATTAATAAAAGATAGATTAAGTAAAATAAACATAATCAATAATGTTTTATTTTCAATAATAAATCTTTGTTTTACTTTTCCGTTTGTTTTATTTACAGTCATTTTGAGAATGTATTTTCGATAATTTGTTAATATTCTTTATTTTTAAAATAATACTATTTAGTGTTGTTCGGTAATTTAAAATGAAACTTAACTAAAATTATGTTAATTACACCTGTTAACAAACAATTTAATTACTTGCATTTAATAATCAAGTAACACATAAACCAAATATAATGACAAAAATGACAAAAAAAAAGCAGGAATGATTAATTCCTACTTTTTAATTTTTGTATATTTTGAATTTATAGTTTGCTAATAACAACTTAACCTATCTTGGTCCAGGTCCACCTTGTGGAGGCATTTCTTCACCACCTTGTAACATACTACTGTCATTTATTTCTAATAAATCAAATTCTAATTCCAAAATAGCATTTGGCGGGACCATATTAGATAATCCAGCAACTCCAAAGCCGTATTTAGGTGCTAACCAAACTCTTAATTTATCACCTACAGACATTTTGCGAATTACACTTTGCCAAGCTGGGCTCATTCTTTCCAAAATTTGTTTCATTGGATATTGTTTTTTGTAACTATTATCAAACTCAGTTCCATCAATTAATTTTGCAACGAAGTGCATAACAACTTCTTGGTCTGGTTTTGGAGTTACTTTTGAGTCGGTTTTTTTCAAAAATTTATATTGAATACCATTTGGCTCCGTTTCGACTACACCATCTTTTTTTGCATTTTCTGCAAAGAAGATTGGATTATTATCTATATAAAAACTAGACAAACTGTCGAAATCTTTCTTTTTTTGGTCTTCCATTTGAACAGAGCGTCGTAATTGAATTTCTAAATAAGTTCTTTTGATACTATCAATTTCGTTCCAAGTGAAAATTCTTTCTTTTTTATTTGCTGCTGCTTCAAATCCAGCAATAAAATAATCATAATCTATTTTTAATGAATCAATAGTGGAATTTGCATCACCAAATTCAATTCCTAATATATAACTATATGCTTTTTCCAATTCTGTAGGTTTGTCTACTTCTTGTGGCTCATACTTTGCGTTATCCTTGCAAGAACTTAGTATAATCAATCCTATAAAAGCAAATAACAAATTACTTGTAATTATTTTGAATTTACTTTTCGGGTTTCTTATCGTTTCAAAAAACATTAATTCCTCTCATTAAATTTAGTTAAGTGTTTTAAATTTTATTTTTTAAGTTCTCTAATTTTAAGATTTATTTAGAACTTATTTCAAAATCTTTTATAAATAGTATTTTGAAATACAGTGAAGTTTATTGTGATATAACAATATTTTTAACCAATAGTTTCAAAAGTCTAAAAATAATTTCTATAATTGCAAATTATCATTATTTATTAATATCAGTATGAACTATTGTAAATAAATTAACTTCTCTATATTGATTACATATCATTTCAGCATATTTAATTGAATAAAAAGAGCCAATCGAATATGCAATTCCACCTGCGACTTCGTATTGTTTTGCATTTGGTAAAAGTTGTTTGATAAATTCGTGATGTTCATTTTGTTGTGGTACAACAAGTACATCAAAACTTTTACTCTCGCTATCGCCTTTAATGAAATTATCAATTAATCCTATCAATTCTGTATTGATTAATTCTTCTTCAGGTGAAACAGTATCGTCAATGTTAATTAATGTATTCATCATATCTCGCAGCTGAGCTACTTGCTCTTTTTGTGGCTCTGATTCAAGGTAATTTTGAACGCTATTTCTAAGCATAATAAATCTATTATCGGTAGATTCACTAATAATGTTATCCATTTTATCTGCTTGATATTCTATTTTCCACTCTTTAGCAAATGCCTCTACCAACTCCTTTTCTTTTGGGTCGAGATAATCATCAATCATCGCTAATTGATGCAAAATACTTAATATAACTTCAGCATTTGTGGGCTTAAAGAATTTTTTAATTAAGTAATCTGCTTCTTTTCTTTCTAATCTTATAGCTCGTTTAATCAAATCCCAAAATGATAATTTTGAAACAGACTTTACCCAAAATCCAGTAGATATTAAACCAAAAATAAAAGCTTGAAATAAATAAATAGAAGTCTCATAAGCACTTATAAAATCTTCTGTAACGACTGCATAATATGAAATTGATAAAATACAACTAAATGCAAGCAGAATTAAACCCGAAATAGATTGTGATGCTGCCACTTCTCTTTCGTGCTTACGTTTCCAGATTTTATTAATTTGAAGATATACTTGTAATGCCGTCAATACTAAAGACGCTTGCATCATATATTCAAGTATTTCTTTGACTAATTCTTTGTTTATATCCATCAATCTCTAAAGTATTATAATATTTATTCTAATTAATGTAATAATTATATTATGCACTAATCTAACACTCAATTTAGCAAATTATTTTATTAATTAAAATAATTGGGAATGTAATTCTAAAAAAAAATAAAAATATTTAGGCTTCATTATACAAATCTAATAAATATTGACCATAATCAGTATTTTTTAATTCTTTGCTTCTTTCCAATAAATCTTCTTTCGAAATGTAACCTTTTATAAATGCAATCTCTTCAAGACAAGCAATGTAATATCCTTGTCTTTTTTGAATACTTCTAACAAAATTAGATGCCTCAAGCATACCATCACTTGTACCAGTATCCAACCAAGCGAAGCCACGACCCATAAGCTCCACAATTAATTTATTTTCTTTTAGATAATATTCATTAACACTGCTTATTTCTATTTCTCCACGAGGAGAAGGTGTTACATTTTTGGCTACTTCGATTACAGAATTATCATAAAAATATAATCCTGGAATTGCAAAGTGAGACTTTGGCGATTGTGGCTTTTCTTCAATACTGATTGCATAGCCGTTATTATCAAACTCAACTACACCAAATTCAGTTGGATTTTTGACATAATAAGCATATATTACAGCAGACATTTTTTTGATTTCATCATTGTTCTCTTTCAATGTAGAAAATAAATGTTCGTTATTTTGATTAGAATTTAAAAGGTGATTTTGTGCTGATTTTAATATTCCGCTAAAGCCTTTACCATAAAAGATATTATCGCCTAATATCAGACATACGTTATCTTTTCCAATAAATTCTTCCCCAACAATAAAAGCATCTGCAAGCCCTTTGGGTTTATCTTGTATGATATATGATATGGTGATTCCTAATTTACTACCATCTCCCAATAATACTTTGTAATTTTCTATAAATTCGGGATTGGAAATAATTAAAACTTCTTTGATATCAGCCAACATCAATACTGACAAAGGGTAATATATCATTGGTTTGTCATAGATTGGCAATAATTGTTTGCTCACTCCTTTTGTCATAGGATAAAGCCTTGTACCGCTTCCACCTGCTAAAATTATACCTTTTGTTGCCATTTTATATCTTTAATTCAAGTTAAACTTTTATTAATCTATTTCGGAAAATAATAAATAATTGGAAATAAACTCAGAAGATTCGCCTTTATTATTTACAGGTTGTTGAAAATCCTTAGAATTAATTTCGTTACCATTTAAGTCTTTTATTTTTAATTTATTTGCCATTTCAGTATTTGAAATGATTTTATATTTTAAATTTGGATATTGACTTGTAAAATAATACTCCATATTTTTTAAATTACTTTTATTAAACTTACCATTTTCGGAATGAATTAAAATCAACTCTTTATTTTCCGATGATAAATTAATCAATAAATTATTTAATTGTATATCTTTTTTGAGTAATAAATTATCTACAAAACTTAAATTTAATTTTCTCAATTCATACTTTTTGTTTTTATTTGATTTGAGATTGTTTTCAGTTATATTGTAATAATTCAAAGTTCTGAAATTTGTATGTAGAAGTGTAATTTTATTATAATCATAAAACGAATTATTGCTTTTGTTTTTTACTTCAACAACCAAGTTTAGAGAATCTAAGTTTTTGATTTTGGTTTTATTCTCATCTAAATCAAACTGGAAATCAAAAGGAATTTGATTAGAATTTATTATAATTTGATTATCCAAATTTTTAACATAACATTTCCATGAGCTTATTTCATTGATTGGTCTGGCATTAAAGCTCAAACCCAAAATGTTAGGCTCCATATAAATAGAGTCTTTGCCCAATATTTCTTCTGGACTTTCAAATAAAATATAATCACTGTAATCAAAGTATATAATAGCATTTTCTTTGTCTAAGTTGTTGTTTATTATATAGTTGATTTGAATATTTTCTGAATTTAAATACTCGGTAAGTAATAAAGTTTTCTTGACATTATTTATAAAATCATTAATAAATAGATTATTATTTGAAGTTAATTCTTTATTTTCATAATTACTAATTACGGTTATATAAACTGTTAGATTATTAATATTACTTCTGGACTGATATAATTTATTTATTGGAGAGATTATAGAATAAAAGTTTAATAAATTATTATCGACAATTTTATTCTTGAAGATATTATTAATATTATCAAATGTATTTACGTTTTGCGAACTAAAAAATTTAATCAAATTAGCCGATGAAAGAAAATTATCTTGAATTATCACATTATTTTCATTAATATTAATATTTTCACCGCTTTCATTACTATTATCAATACTACTACTTTCGCTAATTAATTTGATTTTTTGATAATCATTGTAATTTAGCTCAATATTTTTATTTTTATTAAATTCATCTTCATTCAAAATCAAGAATCTTTTCAAAAAGTTGTTTTGATATTTATAGTCTCTTTTGATATTCACCAAATCAATAAAAACATCTAAAGACAATTCAATATTTGTAGATTTGATTTGATTTTTTTGAACAACATTTAATTTTGACTGATATAAATCCAATCCACCTTTTCCACCTGGTCTATTAGATGCGAAGATCACATTTTCATTTATAAAAGTAATATCCGATTCGTCAAATTCTGTATTTAAGTCAATTATTGGGTTGGGTCTGTTCCATTTTCCATCTACTTTGACTGAATAAAATAAATCATACCCACCAGCTCCACCAAAACCATTACTTGCAAAAAACAATGTATCGTTTCCATTATTACCTTTGATAAAAGGAGTGATTTCACTGCCTTGAGTATTCAATTCATCAATAGAATAGGGTTCTGTCCAATTGCCTTCTTGGTCTTTATAGCTCATCATTAAATCTGTATCAAGATTTTTGTTTAGTTGGTCAAAATCAAATTTATTCTCACCATTTTTATTAGTTTTGACTTCCTTAACAAATATTATGTAGTCTTTATTGGGAGAAATCGTGGGATGTGAGACAAAACAATCATCTTTAAATTCATTAATCACATTTCCATAAGTCCAAGTATTTTTTTGAAATACAGAATAATATAAATTAAGGTAATTTCTACCATTACTTTTGGTAAATTTACTGAAAATTGCTTTTTTATCATTTTCAAATGTGATGAATGAAGGACTAAGATTAGTTCTATTTATTTCAGAATTCAACTCTAAAATATTAGAAAAAGATATAGTATCATTTTTAACAACATTAGAAATAAAAAGAATAGATTTTACTTTGATTAATCTATTGAAATATAATAAATTTTCAAATTTATTATAGCTCGGAGCATAATCATCAGAATTTGTATTTAATGACTCAATGTTTTTAGGAGTAACAAAACTGAAGTTTGTTATTGGAGCATCTTGAGAGAAAGTATTTTGAGAGAAAGCACTTTGAGCAAATATACTTTGATAATTAATTATAAATAAGGTAAAAGTAATTAAACAAATAAAAATTGTTTGCAGAAAATCAAATTGTTTAATTAATCTATAGTGTAATTTATAGATTAAATCATCGTTGTTCTCTTTTTTTATATTTTTATTGTTTTTATTTTTCACTAACAAATATCTATATAATCTATATAATTTATTACAAGTTTCTTTCTCTTTATCTAATGTTCTTTGTCTAATGTTATAACCAAATGACATCAATTAAATTTCTTCTAATAATAATTTGACATCATCTTCTTTGCCAAATAAGACTAATACATCACCTTCTTTGAATATCAAATTAGGGTCTGGCACTCCAGTTACAGCAATAGAAGCTTTTTGCCCCAATGTCATCAATCCTTTTTTGATAATTACCCTTTTGACAGTAACCAAATTTAAAGCATGATTTTGTCTTAGTTTCGATTCGGCAACAGTTTTACCAATAAATTGCTCAGGTATATTTATTTCAAATATACTATGTTCATCATCCATTTCGTAAGCTTCTAATAATCCGGCAATATTAAGTCTATTTGCAAGATGTAGGGCTGCTTCTGCTTCTGGTACCAAAAGCTCTTCAACATTCATTAACTTAAGCAACCTTTCGTGAATTGGAGAAATTACACGATTAAATATCCTCTTTACTCCTAATTCTTGCAAAATAGCAGTAGTATTAATTGATGCTTCAAAATTTTCACCGATAGCGACTATAACAGCATCCATATCTTTAATACCTATACCTTCCAAAGCCGCTTTATCAGTAGAATCCAAAGCAACAGCCAGAGTTACTTTATTGTTAACTAACTCTACTCTAATCGGGTCCAAGTCCACAGCAATTACTTCTGCACCTTTGTCTGCCAAGTTAATTGCTAAATTTAGCCCAAAATAACCTAAACCAATCACACCAAATTTTCTATTTTTCATTTTATTAATTATAATTTATGCAAAATTAAATCTTGTGGTTTAATTTCATGTTTTTATATTGATTATCCTACATTTATCTCTTCAATTGGTAATTTATAGTTTGATTCTGGTTTCGGAGTATAAAATGAAGTGATAAAGTTAATTATGCCAATCCTACCAACAAACATTAAAAGAATAATCACAACCTTACTACCATCACCAATAAAGAAAGTAATGTTTCTCGACAACCCGACAGTTGACATAGCCGAAACAGCTTCAAAAGCCAAATCTAAGGGATTTTTGTCTGGTTCAAAAATAATCAAAATAAATGTACCAAAAAATGCCAAAAACAAAGAAGCTATTATCACTTTGTAAGACTTAATGATTGAGTCCCTACCAATTTCTTTTTTGAATATTTCATTTCTACTTTTACCTAAAATAAGATTTATAACTGACATAAACGAAATAAAAAATGTTGTAGTTTTGATACCTCCACCAGTCGAACTTGGAGAAGCTCCCACAAACATCAAAAATATTGCAATCAAAACCCCGCCAGCACTTAGTCCTTCGATAGGAACAGTATTAAATCCAGCTGTCCTACAAGTTACTGACATAAAAAATGCGTGAGCTACATTATATTTAGATTCCAAAAATTCATTGTAAGTACTTGTAGTAGTCATTATTTTATATTCAGATGCTAATGAGAAAAAATCTAAAAAATAAAAACTAATAGTACCACCAACAATAAGTAAAAGTGAAGATATTAGAACAATTTTGGTACTAATATTTAGTGAATGTCCTATTGGTCTTTTTTTAGAATATGGATTTAATAGATTTGTGATATCCAATAAAACATTAAACCCTAATCCACCCAATATTATCAAAAAACTAATTGTGTACATATACGAAAAACCCTGAAGTTTTTGATTCATTAATCCATCTGAATACAATGAAAATCCTGCATTACAAAAAGCTGAAACCGAATGAAATACTGCAGAATAAAATAACTCTAAATCAAAATTAACTAAAGTTCCATTTGACGAAAAGTATAATATTATAGCTCCAATCAATTCAATCACTAATGTGTATAAAATGATTTTAAAAATCAAGGTTTTGATATTGTGCATACTTAGCGAGTTTAATGCTTCTTTCATTAACATTCTTGCCTTAATTGATAAACCACCGGCAAGTAATGCAGCAAATAAAGAAGTTATAGACATTATACCAAGACCACCAATTTGAATCAAAAAAAGTATTATTAACTTTCCCAAAGGAGTGAAGGTTGTAGCTGTGTCCTGCACTAGAAGTCCTGTTACACAAACAGCAGAAGTTGATGTAAAAAGTGCATCTAAAAATGTTAATCTTGTCTCCAAAAATGTTGCTCTGGGCATCATCAACAAAAAAGTACCAGTTAATATAATCAATAAAAAACTTAATGAAAAAATAGCACCTGGTTGAACTTTTATCTTAGCGATTAAGTGATTGTATCTTAATAGAATAACAATATTAGAAAATATCAAAAATATATGAATAACTGCCAAGTATATAATAGATAACTGTTTGTAATTGAGTTCTGGAAAGAATATTTGTAGTAACTCCTCATCAATTATGCCAAACATCAAGTGGGTCAACATAAAAATTGATATTAAGTTTTCAAACCAGTTTGATTTGAAATATTCTAATTTATCATTAGAAACGTAAAACAAAAATACTCTTGATGAGATAAATATTGACAATATCACGTTAGTTGAGTATCCATAAAAATTATACCACCAATCGTCTAAATAAAAGCCAATTAATGCCAAAAAAGATACTAAAGCATAAACTGCAATAAATGTATCCATATTTGCAATTATTTTACTTATTAAATTTTTTGATTTATTACTTATTATCATTTTATTAATTAAAGTTTACTCGAACTACCAACAAAGAGGCTAAATTTATACAATTATAATTCTACCTTTATTATATAATCTTCCATATCCCAATTCTGCTTAATTTTAACTTTATCTTTATAAATTAGAAATTTCTCAGAAAAAATAATATTTCCATATATATCAAAATAACCACCATCAAAGATGTTATTATTATTTTTGTCTTCAATTATCTCTATAGAATAAGTTCCAGATTCCAAATTCTCAACTTTAAAATCACCATAGTTTTTTACAAAAGTTATATACTCTTTATTACTTGTTTCATTGGTAAATTTTAATATATAATTTATATTTTGATTTAGTAAATCATTATTTTCTTTTGGTTCGGTTTCTTTTGGTTCAGTTACATTTGAATCAAGAATTTCATTTCTTATAAATTTACCTGACAAGAAAGACAATTTATTAGTTTTTGGTGTACTGAAATTGATATTAATAGTTGTATCTTTGATTTTTATATCAGTTAATATTAGATTCTCCTGACCCAAAAGATTTTTTGAGTTATATGAAATTTGATATTTATTATTAAGTTCTAATTTGTTTTCTGTATAAAAGTAATAAATATTAGCAGCTTTCTTTTCTGAAACTAATTTTATAATTTTATTATTTTGGGTAAAATTGATAAACTTTTCAATTGAATCAGATAAAGAATAATTAGATTTCAATATAAAACTAAAATTCAAATCTTTAATTTCAGATGAGTCTTTTAATTCAAAATCACTGCTACCTTGTACTATTCCATTGCTTATCATAATTGTAGGCAACTGAAACTCTTCGTTAGTTTTATTCTCCGGTTTAAACAAAGAATAATTAATTGAGTCATTAAAATTATTGCTTGAAGTATCTCTGATAATTATTCTATCATTGATAAACTCTTTTTGTAAATTTGCTTTTTGTGCTAATTCAAGATATTTATCAAAATTATTCGTGTTTAGAATTAGAACTTTCCAAATTTTATTGGTGTCCAAGTTTTGCGAAAATATAACATCAATTTTGTTAGGTTTTTGATTGTTTGGCAAAACACTCAATGGCAAATAAACTACATTCATTGCTGAGTCAGTAATTAATACAGAATATTTAGAAAAATTACTTGGGTCAATATTTTCACTAAAATTAATCGAAATTCTATTTTTTGAGATAAATTCTGAAGAATTCAAAATTGGTGGAGTAATGTCAATTATATTTCCAAGTTTTATATTTGTTGTAAATTGTAGTGAGTCGTTGATTTCTATGATATTATTTGATAATCCAATTCTATCTATTCCTAAATCAAACTTTTTGTCTTTATATTTGTCGTCTATTGCAGTTATAATATATTTGCCAGCTTTAAGTCCATTAAAACTAAAATTACCATCTTTACCAACTTGGGTTTGATAATTTGGTTTGATAAAAATTGAATCTGCTTTTTTATCTTTTTTATCATCAACCTTTTTATCATTTATCTCATCTAATTGATTTATTATTTTTAATTTATTATTATTATTATTTTTATCATTGTCATTATTAGCAATATCATCAATTTTATAAGCAAATACATATAAATTAGATGAAGTTTTGTCAGTTTTATTGATTGATTTATCAACTACTTGACCTTTGATAATTCCTTTGTCTATTTTTTCTCCAGTAGAAAAAACATAAGTAAACGACTCTTGGGGCTTATTGCCCAGAAAATCTGTATATTCGGCTCCCAAATTTAGAGTATAAGTGGTTTGGGGTAATAAAGTATCCAAAAAACTAATTTCTAACTTTTTGCCAGACCAATTATATTTAAGTTTAGTATCCGGAGAAACAAATATATTCTCAATTACTTTGCCTTTATCCATATATTTATCAAAAGTTATTATAATTTCTGGATATTTGTCAAAAGTAAAATTGTTTTGAAAGTTAGGAGGAGAAATATCAATTATATTCGGTGGTATTGTGTCTCTTGGCCCACCATCTGGAGCTTGGATATTTGCACAACCATAAATATTTATAATAAATATTATTGTAATAACAAAATATAAACTAATTTTTGAGTAGTTTTGTTTTATAAAAAGATATTTGGTTGAATAATTGATATACACAGTTTGAGTAGAGATTGAGTAATAATACTTATTTCAAAAGATTATTAGTCCAAAAATTATTAAAATTTATAATTCACGTTTATACTATACGTTGACAATTTAATTAATAATTCAAATAATAATCTTTCTATTTTTTTATTTACAAAAAAATAATAATCAAAATTAAGAAATGTCTCTATTAAATAAAATAATTTGAATAAATTATTAATAATACACAATATAGAACTAATGATAAAACGCATTATAGCAAAAATAGAAAAGAATAAAATATATAAATTTTTGATGGAAGTATATGATGAATTAGACCAAACTCATATATTTCTAATTTCATCAGGTATTTCATTTAATATTTTATTATATATTCTGCCACTTATTTTATTGATTATTTATGTGATTACTTTGTTTTTTGATTTTGAGTTGACAATTAATTTAATTTATAATTTGATAAATGATTTTTTGCCAAGGAACCTCAATAAAAAAGAGATGATACTAAAATTTGAGAATGAGATAAAATTATTATTTGAAAATAGTACAATTTTTGGTTTTATTGGTTTTAGTACTTTGATTTTTTTATCTTCGGCTTTAATTTCATCAATTAGATATGGTCTGAATTTAGTATATGATATCAAAGAATACAGATTAGGTATAATTTATAAGATTAAAGACATTTTGATTACACTTCTTTTCACCATATTAATTTTGGGTTATGTTTTTTTGATGCCACTTGTAAATTACATTGTTGATGTGATAAACTATATTACACCACTTGAGATGCAGGGTTTTATCTCAAGTATATTTTTTTATATAATGTCTATAATTTTTGAGTTAGTATTTTATCTTTTTGTTTATGTAATTATACCAAGTGACAAGATAAATTATAAGTTAGCTACGTTATCAACTTTGATAGCAGTTATTTTTATGGAAGCGTTTAGATTCTTATTTTCATTTTATTTTGCGAACTTTAATAATTACGGCAAAATATATGGTTCGCTAAATATTGTATTAGGCTTAGCATTATGGCTATATTATTCATCTTTGATAATGATGTTTGCAGGAATGTTAGCCAAAGTAATTCTAAGACATAGAGGAATAATAATTAAAAAATAAATTATCCGAGTTTATCTTTTAAAATTTTGAGATAAATTTTATTTCCCCAAATGCCATACATTGAGAAATACCCAGTGTACCATTGTACCAAACTTATTCCAGAATCCAAACTTTGTTTGATATCATAATATCCTTCGATACCACCGGTTCTAATAATGTGAAATTCTTTATTTTTTTTAGGATTTTCGTTTTGATTAATATTATTTATATCATTAATCTTATTAATTTCTTCTAAAGCTTTTACAGCAATTTTTGATAATTTCATAGAAGTATCTTTTAGACAAGTACCGCTAAGTCCACCACCATAAGTTTGAGTAAAGTATTTGTAAGAGTTTAATTCTTCCATTCTTACATAATCTTGGTATAATTTATAATTTGTGGAGGTATTACCGATGTTAATTCCATCAAATTCCAAATCTATTAATAGTTTGATTAATTCTGGGACTAATTCTGGATTTGTATCATTGCTGAATTTGAGTATAACGGGTAGATTTCTTTTGCGTTTTTTCAAAAATTTATCAGAAATAAAATGTAGTCTTTCTAATAATTCATCATCAAGTGGATTATCATTAGAATTATGTCCAACTACATTTGGGCAGCTTTCATTAATTTCCAAAAAATCAACTTGTGAATTTTCAAATAATAATAGCCCTTCTAATAAACCATTTAATTTCTCGGACAATGTATCTTCGGGGTCAGCAGAAAGACTAACTCCAATTGGGCAGCCATCAATTTTTTTTATTTTATCAATTTTTAACTTTAAATCTTTGTGCCCGTTATTTGGCAAACCCATCCAATTACTTGCTAATTTAGATTTTGGATAAGACAAAAATGGGTGTTTGACATTATTTTTGATATTACCTAATCTTTGTTTAGATGTTGAGGTACCTAATAAAAAAGCACCAGCACCTTGTTTGGCTACTTGCTCATAACCATAACCATATTTGAACATACCAGCAGAATTAAAAACAGGCAAATTAAAATTAATACCCCAAAGAATTGTACTTTTTAAACTTTGATTATTACCGTTATTATTGTTGCTAAGTTGATTAGTTTGTAAAATTTCTTTAATTTCTTTTAAAATACTTTCATCAACTGTTTGATTTACATATTTTGTCAAAAAAAACCTTTTTGCAGTGGAATAAAACTTAATAGCAAATTTTGGTGAAAAACTTGTAATTATTGGTCTAAACAAAAAATCTAATCTTGATATAAATTCAGTTCCATTCATTTTTTGATATTCTCTTTTATGTCTATTATTTGTAATAATTCAAATATTGATATTTTTTTTGTTTTAATAATTAATACTCTTCGCCATTTTGCTTGAGCAATAATCGTTTCTCTTCAATTCTTTTCAACTTTTGACTAATATAGTATCCCAAATCAATTTCTCTTGCATTAGAGTAGTTCATAAGGGCAATAAATACATCTGCTGCCTCATCTCCAACGCTTTCAATACTAACATCTTTACCTTTCCAAAGCTTTTTCTCTAAATTTGCAAGTTCACCGGCTTCACCGTTTAATTCTAAACAAAAAAATTCCGGAGAACGTTCCGGAAAATTTTGTTTTTGGTACAAATCAAATTCTTTTTGTACCTGCTTAATATTTTGTTCTGAGATTTCTTGAATTTTCATTTAATTTCATTAAATTTTATTAAGTTTTATATTTATTAATTTTTGATATTTAATTGATAGTATCTCTTAATCTATAACCTACACCTCTGATACTTTGCAGATACGGCTTTTCGCTTTCTCCGTCAATTTTATTTCTCAGACGTTTGATATAAACATCTATGATATTTGATTCTTGTTCAAAATCATTTTTCCATACTTGTTGTGTAATATTTATACGGCTAATAATTTTATTTTTATTACGCATCAAATACTCTAAAAGCAAATATTCCTTAGTTGTTAATTCAATTTCCAGTCCATTTTTGATTGCAATGTGAGTTACGGTATCTAAAGTAATTTCACCACAAACTAATTGAGTTGTTTTCTCATTAGAGGATCTTCTCAAAACCGCTCTTATCCTTGATGTTAACTCATCAAAACTAAAAGGTTTTGGTAAATAATCATCTGCTCCACTATCCAATCCTACAACTTTATTTTCAGTTGTTCCCAAAGCAGTCAATAAAATCACAGGAGTATTATTTGACTCACTTCTTAATTCTTTTAATAACTCAAGTCCATTTTTTTTTGGTAACATTATATCTAATAAAATCAGATCATAAGTATTATTAGTTGCTTTTTCGTATCCTTCTTCACCATCAAAAGCTACATCAACAAGGAATTTTTCTTCTTCCAAACCTGTTTTGATAAATGAAGCAATTTTCTTCTCATCTTCTACAACTAATATCTTCATAAAGTGCCTTTGAGTATTTTTGTTAATCTTTTGATTTAACTTGTGATTTATTTTTAATTTTTATAATTATTAAAATTATTTCCTTAAAAAGACAGGATATATTTCTCTGTAATTATTAGAAAATTCGAGTACTATATAATAAGTTCCAACGTTTGCCATAATATTATCTTCATTATATCCATTCCACAACTCAGTATAAGCAATACCTTTCAATCTACTTTGTGAGTTTATTACCTGTTTGACCAATCTATTATTACTGTCATATATTTTGATAGTAACCAAATCGTCTTTAGGTACTTTGTAAACTATTTCTAATTCAGAGGTATATGGATTAAATGGATTTGGTGCAACTATATCCAAATAGTTTACTTTTAGTCCAGCAATTAAAGTATCTGTCCTTACACATGAATTGTTACAACATAATCTAATAATGATAGAATCTTGAATCGAAATAGGAACATTCCATTTATAACTTTCTAATTTGGACTCAACTTCATCAATAAAGTTAAACGTTTGACCCATATCAATAGAATATGAAATAGTAATTGTGTCACATAAATATTCTATTTTATTAATATCCCAAGATATTTTCACCGATGGGTCTGCTGTTGTATTAGTATCCAAAACTATTGGAAAATCAGACGGCAATAATCTAAGTGTATCAATAGAATTTACATATTCTATGCCGCCAACTTTCGAGATTAATCTAACTAAAATAACACTATCTATATCTTTACTACTACAACTAAAAATCTTCAAACAAGGTAGTTGAGTTGTGATTGAATAATTAGGCAATGAAGGTCTTATATTTTCTGTGATTAGACTGTCCCACATTTTCCCTTCGTTCATATATTCTATTCTTATAGAGTCTGCACACTCTAAATAACCCGCAAAAGTTATTTCTTCGCCAACTTTATAAGCAATATTTGTAAATGGTGTTTTTTGAACTGCTAAATCATTGAACTTAATTACCTTAGTAGTATCAAAAATAGTTTGTGGTGAATTTTTGCTTTCTATAATAATATAACCTTTTTTGCCCATCAATAATGTATCAACAAATAAATTATAAGTTACATTATCTTTGTCATTAGCTACATTATTTTCTATCGTATAAAGCGAATCTATAAGGAGTGTGTCAATTTTTACACTATTAACATCAAGATAAGAACTATCTCGAAGTGTTTGGAATTTTACATTTACATCACCAATTGCTAATAGTAAATTATTCCAATTTACTTTTAAAGTATCACCTATACAATAATTATCAGGCGATTCGGCGGCAACAGGAGATTGAATTTGAATTAAATTATCTAATGGTATTCCAATAATATAAGTAGAGCTAAAAGTAGTAACAATTATATCATTTTTGCTATCACCTTCGATGTCTGCTACCGAAACAGATGTTATAGTCTCTGTTCCAAAGTCTTTTACATAAACTGTATCAAATCTTCTACCTAATCTAAATTCTACATTTTGATAATCTCTCATTCTAATTATCATTAATTTACTTCCATCAACTAATATGATTTCATCTTTGTTATCCGGAGCTCCGTCCAAATCATTGACAGCCGCTACCCAGCCGTTTATTCTTTGGGTTACCAATGTATCAAAGGCATATAAATTATCAAATGGAGGTGGTTTTGGAACATCGTCTGAATTATATCTCAATACCATTATTTTTGAAGAAGGGAAAACGAAGTCTTTTGAAGTCTGTGTTACTATTATTTCTTTACCTCTATTATTCGGATAAAAAGGCAATAATTCATTACTTACATTTCCATCAACATTACCAACGGCTACACTCCAGAAGTGATTTTGAGAACCAATAATTGGCGAATTCAAAATATCATTTGGAAAAGTAAGTGGTATTCCATCTTTATCAAATAAATGTAATCTTGACCTACCTACAGAACCCTCAATTCCTTTGTATTCTTCTGCAACTAAAATATATGGCTCGACCGGTAAATCCGAATTTTGTAAATCAATATAATATGATCTTATCTGAGGTCTTGTTCCATTTACGAAATCTGTCATATCCCTTGGACTTAACTGCTCATCAATAATATTGCCATTAATATTAAATCCAAACATATAAGGTTTTGATGTAATTGTAGAAAACACCTTTGGATTTGGAATTGTAACATTACTTAGGCTCGTTGTTGGGTAACTTGGAAGCAATACTCCCAAACTATTATTAATCATATTACTGATTGATGGTTGGCTTAAGTTGACCTCTGGACCTAATGTTATTCTATTATCAAAAGAATCTGGAACATCTACTAAGGGATAAGCCAAAAGTGAATTCTCTGAATCAAACTGAGTAATTCCTCTCATAAAAGGTGCAACTATTGGATTTTGCGAAGTTGATTTTGGATTTGCAATATTCAAAGTTGAATACATTAAGTATTTACTTCCAGATAATTTACCAAATATTGGTTTGATAGAAGCATAAACATTCTCTGGATATTCTCGCATATTTATAGAAAATCTTTTTAGGATTTTTGTAGTTTTTAATACATTATCAAATCCCAACATATAAGTAATTGCAAGCGAATCATCTCTTTTGTGTTCTACAGTCTCCAATCCAATCACCAAAGGATTTCTAATATCATTATTAAGACCTGTTTGAAGTGTATCCAATAAAACTGAGACATTTTTGATAAATTGAAATTCATTGGGGCTTTTTTGGATATATACTCCGCCTCTTGCATCAACTACTTTTACTTCATTTCCTGAAACTACTATCATTTCATTGGGTGCAAAAACAAAATTATTATTCAGTCTTGGATTATTGATTATATTACCAATCAAAGGTTGGACATCTCCACTAATAGCTTTTGTTTCCCATTTCATGGCAAATGAATCAATTACTTGGAGATTTGATTTAAATGGATTGTATTTTGTTGCAGTTGAATTTCCGTCTGGAAATATCCAATTCGAAGGATTTGATTGAAATATCTGCGAATGTACAATATTATAATTTCCAATGACGAAAACCATAAGAACTAAAACTAAAAATTTTGTTCTAAATCTATTATAATAAGAATTTAATAGATTGTCAAAACCCTTATTACGCAAAGAAGTAAAGCAATTTAAATTTCGCTTTACGATTGTAATAATACCGTTTTTTATTATATTTTTTTGGTTAGTCAACATTTTATACTTCCAAAATAAAAAAATTAATCAAATATTCATAATTAATTCATAATTTATTCATCAAAATATGATAATATTTTTATAGAATTATATTTGTTTTTAAATCTATTATAAACATTGTACAATATTCGCCAATATTATTAGATTATAAAACAATAATTCTACTCAAATTACTTTATTTAATTAAACATTTGATGTAAATCAGATATTTAACAATAAAATTGAATTAAATTTTAGAATTAATATACTTTAGTCTAAAATTATACCAATTTTATGAATTGCAATTATTATAAATTAATCTATCAAAAAACATTATTTTTGTAAGAACTTAATTTTAATACTTATAACAATTATATTTAATAAATTTTAATCTTTATAATCTTAATTAATCAAATATGAAAAAATTACAATCTTATGCTTACGGAAGTTGGGTAAATGGTTCTGATGATGGCACTCCTTTATATGATGCTGTAAATGGTAATTTAATCACTCATTCGACAACAAAAGGTATTGACTTCGGTGGAATGGTAACTTATGGTAGAACTACCGCAAGACAAAATCTACAAAAATATACAATTCACCAAAGAGGTCTAATGTTAAAAGCATTAGCTCAACACCTAATGACCCAAAAAGATATGTTTTATGAAGTATCAAAACTAACTGGTGCAACCAAAATAGACAGTTGGATTGATATCGAAGGAGGTATTGGTACTCTTTTCACTTATGCAAGTAAATCAAGAAGAGAATTACCTAACGAAAAATTTATCGTTGATGGAAATTACGAAAACCTTTCTAAAACTTCTACCTTTGGCGGACATCATATTTATGTTCCACTTGAGGGAGTTGCAATTCATATAAATGCTTTTAATTTTCCAATCTGGGGAATGTTAGAGAAAATGGCTCCGTCTTTTATTGCCGGAATGCCTGTTATAATCAAACCTGCAACACTTACTTCTTATCTAACTGAAAGTATGGTCAAAGAAATCATTGCTTCTAATATCTTGCCCGAAGGTGCAATTCAATTAGTAAGTGGCTCTCTGGGTGATATGCTTGATTATGTAAATTGCCAAGATGTTGTCACTTTTACTGGCTCTGCATATACAGGTCGTAAACTAAAAACTCACAAACAAATTATCGAAAATTCAGTTAGATTTAATATGGAAGCAGACTCACTTAACTTCTGTATGTTAGGACCAGAATCCGCCCCTGGTACTCCTGAATTTGATTTATTTATAAAGGAAGTACAAAGAGAACAAACCACAAAAGCTGGGCAAAAATGTACTGCAATAAGAAGAACTATAGTTCCAGCAAATTATGTTGATGATGTAATCAAAGCTCTGTCGCAAAGATTAGATGGTGCAAAAATTGGCGACCCATCAGTAGAAGGAACTAAAATGGGACCACTTGCAGGTAGAGACCAAGTAAATGACGTTAGAGAAGCTGTCGAGAAATTAACCAAAGAATCTAAAATAGTTTATGGTGATTTTGATAATTTTGAAATTAATGGTGGTAGTAAAGAATTAGGTGCGTTTTTCCCTGCAATGTTATTATTGTGCGATAATCCACTTACAGCCGTCGCTCCACATTCAATTGAAGCATTTGGTCCAGTTTCTACTATTTTGCCGTACAAAGACATCCACGAAGCTATTGAAATAGTTAAATTAGGTCAAGGTTCATTAGTAGGTTCTGTATTTACATCTGATAATAATTTTGGTAAAGATATATTTTTTGCTACAGCATCGTATCACGGTCGTATGTTGATTATCAATAAAGAAAGTGCAAAAGAATCTACCGGACACGGCTCACCAATGCCACAATTAGTGCACGGTGGACCCGGAAGAGCTGGTGGTGGTGAAGAGCTTGGTGGTATGAGAGCAGTCAAACATTATATGCAACGTACTGCAATTCAAGGACATCCAACTACTATAACAAAAATAGCAAATGAATATATTGTTGGTGCAGAGAGATATTTTGATTTGCGTCACCCATTCACTAAATACTTTGAAGAATTAGAAATAGGCGACTCATTGATTACACACAAAAGAACTGTAACCGAAACTGATATAGTTAATTTTACTGGTATTAGTTGGGATAATTTTTATGCGCATACTGATATTACTTCGATACCTGGTTCCATTTTCGAAAGAAGAGTTGCTCACGGATATTTTGTAATTTCAGCTGCAGCAGGATTATTTGTAAGTCCAGCCAAAGGTCCGGTTCTTGCAAATTATGGTTTAGATGAATTGCGATTTATCAAACCAGTTTATGCTGGTGATACGATTTATGTAAATTTAACTGTAAAATCAAAACAATCCAAAGAGTTCAAAGAGGGAATGCCACCGCAGGGTGTAGTAAAATGGCTTGTTGAAGTTTATGTTGTTTCACAAAACCCAGAAGAATTAGATTCACAAGTAGCAGTTGCCACAATCTTAACATTAGTAGAAAAGAACGAACTATAAGACTATATTAATTTGATTTTATTTAGAGACGGCTTTTAGTCGTCTCTAATATTAAGGTTAGAATCAGATTGTATGTCAAAGTCAGTCACAATTGAATTGCGTCTATACAAATTTCGAAATATAGTGCTTTTTATTTGTGTATGAAATTGAAAAAAGAGTGCAAACTTTGGAGAAGTTCAAAAGTTTGAGGATCCTGAAAAAATCAAAAATAATTATATTTTTGAATATTTATATTGAAATTTATATTTTATGAATAAATCTTTATTAAAAATAACCATTTGTATTCTATTAACTACTATAATAAGCAGTTGTGTTACAATTTTAAGTCCAGATAAACAAAATGTAAAATTAGTTACTAATGACTCATTAACAAAAATATATCTTTTTGATTCATTGATTGCAAATAGTTCTGAGGCAACTGTAACATTGCCCAAAGATAGAAATGTAAAGCAACTAAAAATAGAATTAGAAGGTCATAAAAGCAATAACTATGTCATTGCACCTGTAAATACTTCTCCAATTTATCATAGGAATTTTCTGTTCTTTTTTCTAATATTCCCACTTTTTGAACCAAGTTATTCATATAAAATCAAAACTTACGATGAAGTTTATACCTTTGAGGACAAATTTTACAAAAACCCAATTTGGAATAAATCACAAAAAAGAATATATGTCAACAATGTCTTAATAGAATTAGAAAAAGATAGTAACACTCAAATTTATTATAACATAATTGATTATCGTGATGGTAACGAGGCTCACAGGATATTTGAATTAGATACTATCGGATTAACAATCACAAATTTTAATGAATATATTAATGAAAAAATACTTAAAAAAGGTGATTTTATTGATACGTCAAATATTGACATTAAAGGTAAATCTAATACTTTATACATTGATGGGAAAATAAATAAAAGAATCAATTATAATATTTCTACATTTAACTCTATTTTGGGAAAAGATCTAAATGATTTTTGGGTTACCGAACTTGGAGTTACTTGGTATGTAAAAGATAACTTGGGTGAAATTCTATATGAAAAAAATGTAAACTGTAAGTCTGGCGAATTTGTCATACCGCTGGAAAATTCTGAAAAAACAATTGAAATAATATTTGAAGATGCGATTCATAATTCCTTTTTAGAATTATTTAGTGATGAGAATTTTGAAGATTTAAGCAAGATTAAATAAATAGAAACACCTTCACTCTAATTCCAAACTACTACTCAAATAACAAAAAAAATAGGACAAGTCGCTTGACCTGTCCTATAATTAAATAATATCTGAAATATTTATTTGCCAAGTTCTTTTTCTATATCTTTAGCTATTGATTCTGGTTTAGTATTTGAACCATATCTTTCGATAACTTTGCCATCTTTGCCAATCAAAAATTTTGTAAAATTCCATTTGATATCATCAGTTATAAATCCATCTGTATTTGATGTTAGATATTTGAATAATGGAATTGCCTTGTCGCCATTTACATCAACTTTCGAAAACATTGGGAAAGTTACGCTATATTTACTGGAACAGAATTTTTTTATTTCTGCTTCTGTACCTGGCTCTTGACCACCGAATTGATTAGAAGGGAAACCTAAAACTTCCAAACCTTGTTTGTTGAAATTTTGATAAACTTTTTGAAGTCCTTCATATTGTGAAGTATATCCACATTCACTTGCAACGTTGACAATCAAAAGTACTTTACCTTTATATTTTGACATTTCTACTTCTTTGCCGTCAATATTTTTTACTTTAAATCCTAAAATATTTGATTCGCGTGAGGTTGCTGTTGAGTATATTGCAAGGCCAAAAAACACCAATCCTATTAATAAAGCGTAAGTCATAGTTGCTCCAAAGTTAATTAAATAATAATTTTATTATATAACGCAATAAACATCTATAAATTTAAAATTACATCATAATATATTATTTAATATTAATACATTATAATTATTGATATAAATTACGCTTTTGGGTGTGCTAATTTATATGCATCTTTTAGTCTCTCAATTGAGATATGAGTATATATTTGGGTAGTCGATAGTGAATTATGACCCAAGAACTCGCTAACAGAATTAATATCTGCACCATTATCCAAAAGATGTGTTGCAAATGAGTGTCTAAGTGTATGTGGGCTTTTTTGTTTGATTTCTGTTATGCCTTTCATTCTGTGATTAATTATATAATATGCACTATTCGAAGACATTTTTTCACATATCGTATTTAAAAAAATAAAATGAGTTTTGGCTGGTAGATTTTTTCTGACTGACAAATATTTATTCAAGCTCAGAATTGCTTTGTTTCCAACTGGAACAATCCTTTCTTTTTTGCCTTTACCTAATACTTTTACTAAATTTTTATTAAAATCAATATCTTTTAATTGCAAATTCAATACTTCACTTACTCTAAATCCACCACTATAAATTAAATCAATTAGAGCAATATCTCTTTCTTCATTTTGTGGATTCTTTGCATTTAGGCTAATTTCTTTCTCAGTTTTGATTAAACTATGTTCTTTTTTTTGGGTGTTAAGTGATTTAGAATTTTTAACTTTAGTTGATTTCCGATTTGAAATTAAATTTTCCATTTCAGTTTTAGTCAAAAAACTCGGTAATTTTTTCTCTTTTTTGGGTGTGGCAATAGATAAAGTAGGATTAATTAAAATTACTTCTTTTTTTCGTAAATATTTGAAAAGTGATTTGATTGCAGATAATTTTAATCTCAACGAATTTTTTTTCAGTCCTTTGTCATTCAAAAATCCTAAAAAAGGTCTGATTTCATTTGCTTTGATATCTGATACAGTGGGTATATATCCATAATCTTTCTCAAAATACTCTATAAACTCAAGTAATGCTTGATTATAGGCAAGTATAGTATGTTCTGAGAATTCTTTTTCTATTTTACAAAAATTAATAAAATCATTTATTGCAATTTCTAAATCCATAACATCCAATCCATTAATTCAAAGTATAATTAAAGAAAAAATACATTATTATGAAAAACATAATGTAGTTTTATCTATGTATATTTTATAATTAATCAATATTTAAGCCAATTTGGATATTGTTTTATATTATTTTATTTTAGTTATATTTTTCAGTTATTTTGATTTTAGAGTCATAGACAAAATAAAAAAAGCGATATAATTTATCATTATATCGCTTTTATTTTTAGTAATCTTTAATTATTTTTATATAATTATTTAAATTTAATTTTATCAATTGATTACAAATTATTTCTTTTTACTTTTGCAATGTTTATCTAAGAAATCATAAAATTCATTGTGCCAAATAATAGAATTTTGCATATTTAACACCCAGTGATTTTCAGCTGGGAATGCTAATAATTTGGATGGAATACCTTTTGATTGAGCAGCAGTAAATGCCTCCAAACTTTGAGTATAAGGCACTCTAAAGTCATTTAATCCAGTGATAATCAGCATTGGAGTTTTCCAATTGTTGACATATTTGTGAGGAGAATGTTTATCATAATATGGTTTGTTTTTTTCGTCCCAATAAGGTCCACCATTTTCCCAATCTGGAAAAAATACTTCTTCAGTGCTTCCATACATACTTTCAAAATTAAATACACCGCAATGTGAAATTAAAGCTGAAAATCTATTGTCTGCGTTACCTGCCATCCAAAAGGCAGCATAACCACCTGCCGAAGCTCCAACTGCTGCAATTCTATCGCTATCAATGTATGCTTCTTTTTTCATTTCATCAGTTACCGCAAGATAATCTGACATAGCTTGACCACCCCAATCTTTGCTTATTGCATCACACCACTTTTGACCGAAACCAGGGACACCTCTTCTATTTGCAGCAACAACTACATATCCTTGTGATGCCATTAGATAAAAATTCCATCTAAAGCTAAAATATTGACCCACCATACCTTGTGGACCACCTTGTAAATATGTGATCATTGGATATTTTTTCTTTGGGTCAAAATCTGGCGGATAAATCACCCAAGTTTGTACTTTTTCTCCATCAGTAGATGTCAAAAACTTTTCTTCGATTTTTACATCTTTATACTTTACATAGTTAATATCATTTGCTGTAGTAATTCTATTCGGCTCGCCACCATTTGTTGAAATAGTATAGAATTCAGTAGGAAAAATCATTGATGTACGTCCAAAAACGAGAGTAGAACCGTCTTTTGTAATATCTAATCCAGATGCATCATTAAAATCACCACTTGTAATTCTTTTCAAATCACCACTTAAATTAATATTATAAATTGGCTCTCTACCTTTTTCGGTAATTGTTATATACATTGACTTGCTGTCTGGTGCCCAGATCATTTGCTCAACCCATTGGTCTAACTTAGTTGTCAATTCTTTTATGGTACCAGTACTTTTTTCGTATAACATAATTCTTGACCTATCAGATTCGAACCCTGGTCTTTCCAAACTAATGAACGCAATGTACATTCCGTCAGGCGAATATAATGGATTTCTATCAGCACCAAGAAGTGATTTTGTAATATTTTTAGTTTCATTAGTTGCCATATTAAATATATAAATATCAGAATTTGTAGTTGTCGCTACATTTCCTTCTTTATTACAAGTATATGCTATTTCAGATGCATCAGGCGACCAATTATATTGCTCTCCCCCACCGAAAGGCTTTAATGGAGCATCAAAGTTTTCTTTAGGCATAATATCTTTTTCTTTGCCACCGGTTACATTCATATAAAATATATGACTTTTTTTATCATCTTCCCAGCTATCCCAGTGTCTTGCAGGTAATTTATCATAACTCAATACATTTGCTAATTTATATTCTGGATACTTATTTTCGATTGTCTCCATCGTTTTTACTTCATAAGAAAAAGATAAATATTTACCATCAGGTGAAAATTTAAGATTTTCGACTCCATCTCTAAGTGCAGATATACCTAAAGGTTTGCCATCAGGAAAATTCATTGTAAAAATCTGAGGCGAACCCATTCTATTTGATATAAAAGCGATTTTAGTTCCGTCAGGTGACCAAATTGGATTGTAATCTGAGTATGTACCATCAGTTACTTGTTTAGTTGTTGCACCTTCAACACTTGTTACATAAAGATTTTTATAAGACTTGTTTTTGATTAAGTCTGGAGTAGATTTAGAATATAAAACCCACTTCCCATCAGGAGAAATGCTCATATCTCCCAACTTATGTAATTGCAACATTTCTTTGGCTCTAAATGGCACTAAGTCTTTTTCAGCTAATTTGAATATTTTCTTTTGTGAATATGAGAAATTCACACTCAAGAAAAGACCAATCAAAACTAATAAAAAGTTTGCCTTTATACTATTCCAAATTACTTTTGACATATTTGATTCTCCACATTTATTATTTTAAAAAGTAAAAATTGTTCATATAATTACTTCAAATTTAAGTAATTTTACTTAAAAATAGAATTATAACGAATCTTTAACAAATATTTATTGTAGAATCAATACTTTAGGTACTTATATCTAAGTCTTTTTTCAGAAAACAGGTCTTGACCCGTTGTCTAAAATGAATAACAGCCCAAATAAATCTCTTCAATCTTTTTAATCAATATAAGCCTAAAATCAAGTAAATCAAGGTTCAAACACTAAAAAAATCCTCAATGTGTGAATTGTGTAACATATAAATTTATTAGTGTAACATTAATTTTTATTAATATATTATTTTTGTAACGTATAATAAGCACTTAAAGTCAATATCTCTATCCAGCAAATAGAATTATTCCAAATCCTGCATTATCGCTTTTAACATTCTTATAAACTTAAAAATAAATTATAGTTAATAATTTTATTAATGGATCTACCTTACTTTCAAAACGAAAGTTTGTAGAACCGTTTTATTAACTAAAAAAAGGATTCACTATGAGGAATTATTTCCCACAAACGGCAAAGACCTGTTACAGGTTTGCAAACTTCCTGTTCGCTTTGTTGATAATTGGTTTCATTAACACATCAATATCATACTCTATTCCTATCCTTGACCTAAAGTCGACAAGTAATTTCGTTATTTTAGCTGGTTCTACAGTTACTGGTCTATCTCCGTTTAATATCAAAGGTGATGTAGGTTTAAGCCCTGCTGCTGGTAGTAATATTACTGGTTTTGATGGTACCAACGTAGATGGGACTATATATGTGGTAGATGCATCTGGACCTGCTGGTTCGGTAATAAACTCTGTATTGTTGCAAACAGCAAAAAGTGATTTGACTACTGCATACAATGATGCCGCAGGGAGAACTCCTGTCCCAACAGGAACATTTTTAAACCCAGGTTCTGGTAACTTGGGTGGACTAAATTTAGTACCCGGCTTGTATAAATTTACTTCAGACTGTCAAATTACTGGTTCTGATTTAACATTAACTGGTAATGCAACTGATGTTTGGATATTCCAAATTGCCACAGCTTTAAATTTGGGTAATGGAATTAAAATTACATTAGCTGGTGGGGCCCAAGCGTCAAACATATTTTGGCAAGTCGGTTCTTCTGCTACTTTGGGTACATATTCTACTTTTCAAGGAACTATCTTAGCAGACCAATGAATTTCTCTAAATACAGGCGCTACTATGGACGGTAGAGCATTAGCTTTTAGTGGAGCAGTTACTATGGCATCTGCTGTAATTAATAAACGTTCTGACCCTAAGTTTCCAATTTTTTCTGCAACTCCTAAAAGTTTAAATTTTGGTAATGTTAGAAATGGTACTACTAAAAGAGACTCTATTACAGTAAAAAATACTGGTGCTGCGGATTTGATAATTACTAGCGTATTAGCAAGTAATACGTTATTTACAATTACGCCAACAACTTTAACAATTAAGCCAGATTCATCTGTGAAGTATTTTATTACATTTGCACCTCTTATAGATGGTATCCAAAATGGTAATTTTATATTTACCCATAATGCTGAAAAACCTAAAGATACAATTACTGTAACCGGGACCGGTGTTTCTCCAATATTTACATCAAATAAGTATAGTCTCGATTTTGGTAAAGTTAGAAATGGTACTACTAAAATGGACTCTATTTCAGTAAAAAATACTGGTACAGCTGATTTGATAATAAGCACTGTAGTTAGTTCAAATGTGTTATATACAATTACGCCAACAAATCTAACTATAAGACCAGATTCTACAACTAAATATTATATTACATTTGCACCTCTTACTGACGGTGTCAAAAATGGCAATTTTATATTTACTCATAATGCTTCTAAACCTAGAGATACAATTATTGTAACTGGAACTGGCGTTTCGCCATTATTTACATCTAATAATTATAGTCTTGATTTTGGTAAAGTTAGAATTAGCACAACTAAAATGGACTCTATTTCAGTAAAAAATACTGGTACTTCTGACTTGATAATAACTACTGTTGTTAGTTCTAATGCGTTATTCACAATTACGCCAACAAATCTAACTATAAGACCAGATTCTACAACTAAATATTATATTACATTTGCACCATTAAATGCAGGTATTAAAACTGGTAATATTATTTTTACTCATAATGCAGATAAAAATAAAGATACAATTTTACTTACTGGCGAAGGAGTTGAGCCATTATTTACAACTAACAAAAGTTCACTGAATTTTGGTGATGTTAGAAATGGTACAACTAAAATGGATTCGATAATCGTAACTAATACTGGTACTTCTGATTTGATAATAAGTACAGTTGTTAGTTCTAATGCATTATATACAATTACGCCAAGTAATTTGACTATTGTAGCCGGAGCAAATACTAAATACTACATTACATTTGCACCACTTAATGATGGAATAAAAAATGGTACAATTATTTTTACTCATAATGCAGCTAAAAATAAAGATACTATTTCTTTAACTGGTAGAGGTGTTGAGCCTTTATTCACATCCAACAGAAGTTCAATAAATTTTGGTGATGTTAGAAATGGCACAACTAAAAGAGACTCTATTACTGTAACAAATACTGGTACTTCTGATTTGATAATAAGTACTGTTGTTAGTTCTAATGCATTATATACAATTACTCCTACAAACTTAACAATTGTAGCAGGAGCTAATACTAAATATTATATCACTTTTGCACCACTTACTGATGGTATTAAAACTGGTAATATTATTTTTACTCATAATGCTACTAAAAATAAAGATACTATTGCATTAACAGGTAGAGGTGTTTCGCCAAAATTCTCAGCGACTCCAATGTCTATTAATTTTGGTGATGTTAGAAATGGAACTACGAAAAGAGATTCAATAGTTGTTTCTAATCCAGGCACATCTGATTTGATTATTAGTGGGATTGCGATTTCAAATAGTGTTTATACAGTTTCGCCAAATAATGCAACAATTTCTGCTGGTGGCTCAATGAAATATTATATTACATTTGCCCCACTTAATGATGGAATTAAAAATGGTAACATAATATTCACACATAACGCAGATAAACCAAAAGATACAATTATCGTTACAGGTAGAGGTGTTTCGCCTTTATTTTCAATCAACAATAATACAGTAGATTTTGGAGATGTTAGAAATGGTACTACAAAAATGGACTCGGTAACAGTAACAAATATCGGTACATCTGATTTAGTTATCTCGAATATCACAAGTTCTAATAGTTTATTTAGTATCAATCCAAATAATTCAACAATAACTGCTGGTCAAAACAGAAAATTCTATATTACTTTTGCACCACTTACTGATGGTATCAAAAATGGTACAATTATTTTTACTAATAATGCTGCAAAAAATAGAGATACTATTTTGTTAACTGGAAGAGGTGTTTCGCCAATATTTAGTGTTTCGCCAATCAATCTTAATTTTGGAAATGTACTTATCGGTACAAGTAAAAAAGATTCGGTTGTGGTAACAAATTTGGGTACATCAGTACTAACAATCAATAATGTAACTTCTTATAATTTCCAATACCTTGCTAACCCAGTATCTAGTTCTATTTTACCTGGGATGTCAAAAGTATTTGTAATTAGCTTTTCTCCGCAATCTGATGGAGTAAAAACTGGAGCATGTTTTTCCTATCATGATGCGGATAATTTGAGAGATTCAATTTCTATGAATGGTGTAGGTATATCTCCTAAATTTGTAATCAATCCAAGAAGTATAAATTTCGGTGAAGTAAATACTGCACTTACAAAAAGAGATAGTATTAAAATTACAAATACTGGTACATCTGATTTATTAGTATATGAAGTTTTTTCTACAGACAATCACTTTGTAGTTACTGAAACAGGAGCATCAATAGCCCCTGGTGACACACATACATTTTATGTATTGTTCACTCCATTAACTGCCGAGACACATTCTGGATTTATCAGATTCAAATTTAATGCAGCCATAACTACTGACGCAATTGCGGTAACTGGTAAAGGAATTGGCGACCCATTAGCACCAGTATTTGTTCTAAATCAAAAAAATTATGATTTAGGTTCAATTCAATGTGGTGAGAAAACAACTAAAACAGTCACAATTACAAATTTTGGTACAGCGAACTTAACTATATTAGGAAGTTCGTCATCTAATGTATATTATAGTGTTGCACCTGCGGTTGCAGTAATTGCACCAAATACTACGCAAGATTTTATCATTACTTTTGCACCTTTAAAAGGTGGAATTCAAACTGGTAAAATATATTTCTACCATAACGCAAGTAATACCATCGATTCGATAAATGTAACTGGATTGGGCTTAGGAGATTGTATCGGACCAATTTTCACTATCAAAACAATACTTGATTTTGGGAATGTAAATATTGGCGAATCTAAGCAAAAAAGCGTAATTGTAGTTAATACTGGGTCATCTGATTTGATAATCAACAAAATACTTAGTAATGATAATCAATATACTGTAGTACCTATTATTACGACTATTGCACCTGGTGCTGAAAAAGAAATATTCATAACGTTCACTCCAAATAAACCTGGTCAATCAGATGCTGAAATTACTTTCTCACATAATGCTGGAGAAGACAAAGTCTTAGTTACTGGTGTTGGTATCAAAATTCTTAGTGTTATAACTATTGACGCTGCTAAAAAATTACCTGTCGGAACAGAGTTTTTAGTTGAAGGGATAATTACTCGTACATTAGGAGATTTCACTAGATTCCAAGATGATACTGCTGGACTTACAATTTTGCAAACAAGTGGAGAATTTTATGATGCAGTTACTAATTTATCAATAAATATGGGCGACAGAGTTAGTATTCAAGGTAAAATAACAGAAGTTAATCAATTGAAAGTAATTCAAGGATCAGGTCTGGTTCAATACAAAATTTTATCTCGTAATAATTCTGCTCCTACTCCAATTAATGTTACTTTACTTGAAATCAAAAATAATGGTGAAGTTCATGAAAGTCGCTTAATTAAATTAGTAGATCTAACGATTACTAACGTCGGCGATGTAACATTTAAAGAAAACAAAAATTATCAAGTAATCGATAATAGCGACAATTCAAATTCTGTAATTATTCGTATCGGAAGTACTGAAAATTCTTATATGAGTGGAAGACCATTCTTTGGCGAAAAAATGAAATTTGAAGGTATATTAGGTCAAGTTAGTGATATTAATCCTAATATGGGTTATGAATTAACTCCAATTTTAACAACAGATTTAATGACATTTACAACTGGAATAGAATACGAAGAATTAGTAACTATTACTAATCTAGAAAATTATCCAAATCCATTTGCAATCTCAACATCTATTCAATATAACTTAGAGAAATCTGCAAAAGTAAATATGACTATAATTGATATAAACGGAAATGAAATAACAACACTTGTAAATGAAAATCAAGAAGCAGGAACACACACTGTGGTATTTAATTTATCAGATCAGATAACAAACATACCTAACGGAACATACTTTAATAAATTAGAAATAGATGGTAAAACTATAATTAGTAAAATGCAAATAATAAAATAAGCATCAGCTATTTATACTTTACATAATCGATTCTAAAATAAGTGGCTACTCATTAATTTGGGTAGCCATTTGTTTGTTTTATAGATAATCCGCTACCTCCCAGTGCATCACACTTCTTATCTCCTCAATCAATAAATCTTATAATTAATCTTTAATTACAAATATATTCATTAATTTCAATTTTTCTTTAATCAATTAAAGTTATTATGAAAGTAGGTTAGTTTTTTACCTAAATGTTTATTTATTATGTTTTAAAACTTCATTTATAGGCGAATCTATTTTGCTTATATTATCTTCTGTAATGTTTAGTATAATATCATAATTGTCATTAAACAATGTAATTTGTGAATTTAAAGGCAATTTTAAATTACTTCTTATTTCAACTTTATCAACCATTGTATAATCTTTCCAATTAAAACGCTCAATAAATAGATTTAATTCTTTCTTCCTTTTACGTTGAACAAATGCAAGTACTTTATTTTTTATTTTTTTATTATTTGATATTAAACATCTTAATTTCGTACAAACATTTGTGTTTTATTTCCAATTCTGATGAAATAAACTCCACTACTTAAGTTACCAACATAGATTTGGTTGTTAGCATCTTGTAAAAATTTATTAGTTAATACAGGAGTTAATACAATTTCACCTAATTGATTATATATTTCAACTTTTGAATTTAATTCTAAATTTATTAGATTAATATTTATGAAGTCTTTCGCAGGATTTGGAAAAATACTAAAAGTAATATTATTATTTTCTACGCTTAATTCATCGCTTACAACCACTTTGCAAGTATCTGTAAAATTTCCATCTACTGTTCTGACTATAACATTTGCCTTACCAATTGCAATTGCAGTAACCAGCCCAATGGAATTAACAATCGCTATTTTGTCATCACTACTTGACCATATAATATTAGTATTATCAGCATCAGAGGGGTAAACGGTTGCATCTAATTTTGAAGTATCACCCACTTTCAACTCTAATGTGTTAAGACTTACAAATACATCAAGAACATTAATTACATTTGTGAATTTACATTTTTCTCTATATTTTAGTGCAGAATCTAATTTTATAAAATCTACACCTAAATCTTTATTATCTGTACCATTTTTATAATACAAACTTGCACTTTTCAAACTATAATTCTTAAAATCATCTTTGCCTTTGTTGTAATCTAAAAATCCAACTTCTGAATTATCAGTAACAAAATAATTTTGACTATTATTATTAAAATTATTATATTTAGTTTTATCTCCACCAATCAAAATATTCTTATGAAATTTTTGATTTTCATCATTTACATCTTTAAAATATTGCTCAAAAGTTTTGTCCCCTTGTTGAACTCCAGGTCCATAAATCCCTTGATAGCCGGCTCCAGTTTTAAAACTATTTGAAATGTTATTTGTAAACACAAATCCATTCGTAAGTTTTGATACCCAAGTGATTGAGCCTGTTTGAAAAATTGTATTGTGGTCAATTATCAAATCTTCGGGTTCGCCAATTTTGATAAAAGTGCCATTATTAGGTCCATCAATATTCATATCTCCAAATTCTTGACCGTTAATATCTTCAAACAAATTGTTGAAAATAAGAATTCTTTTTGACCTATTGCCGATGCTACCGTCATCTCTGCCCGATAGAGCAATACCTGCTCCAACGAGTCTTATAATATTATTGCTGATTATTATATCACTTACATCTGCTTGAGGTGAGCCACCATCTTCGGTTCTTACAGTTAATAAAATTGCATAACCACTTTGTCCAATTGGTAAATCCGCCCATGAATTTTCTAAAATATTACCTTCAAAAAGTACTCTTTTGCCTGTTTTTAATTCAAACAAATTTTTGATTGTCCAATGTTTGCCTTTATAAGAACTGTGTCCAACTTTCCAAGAAAAAGGTTTAAATAAATAGTTGCTTTTAATTTCTATATCCGAAGGAACTAAATTTGGAATTGCGGCTGCTGCTCCACCAAACATAATATTCTCACCAGCAGCTTCAAGATAGTTATTAATAATTTTAAATGGTCCAGGTCCATTTATACCCGAAATAGCTTGAGTATCAAATCCAATACTATGAAAATCAGAAATATAAGAATCTATTACAGCAGCATTAGCACAATTAAGTGCAACTCCATATTTCATAATTGTAGCTTCGGAATGCCCATGAATATAACATCTATCTACTACAAAATTATAAGGCACTAAACTTAAAGAGTTTTGTGCTTTTGAGCCATCACCTAAATTGATTAGTCCATAACTATTAATTACAGCAATATCTGCAGTAACTTCTAAACCAACTAATCTATAATTATGCGAACTTGCTTCAGTAACAAAACAAGGTATTCCAGATAAATTTGTTGTAATTATCTTAGCCATAGCTCTTTTTTGAGTAGGGAATTGTTTATTTCCTGTAAAAGCTTCTGGATCAATTCTAACCTCATTTACGGGCAATAATTCCATTAACGAAGACATAATAATAATCCAACCATTTCCAATAGTTTTATTTGGTAATTTAAATCCACCAATAAAAGTTTCACCAGCATCAAGTAATATTATTGTCCCTAATTCAGCTGAATTTAGTGCTAATTGCAAATTATCGAAATCTCGATTTGATGGACCTACTGTTATTATTTTATATCCGGTAGTATCTGGAAAGCAAGTAATCACACTTTTTACATCAGGTAAATTTGGGTAATTTTGCTGTGCAGTTAATTCTCTAAAATTCCAAATATTTATTATAAAATATAGTAAAGTTAAATATAATTTTAATTTCAGTTTATTATTTGAAGTAAATAATATTTTCATAATATCTCCATAATTTTTAATAATTTAATTTCTAACAAACATCTGTGTTTTATTACCAATTCTAATGAAATATACTCCACTACTTAAGTTACCAACATAGATTTGGTTGTTATTATTTTGTAAAAATTTATTAGTTAATACAGGATTTAATACAATTTCACCTAATTGATTATAGATTTGAATTTTTGAATTTAATTCTAAATTTGTCAGATTAATATTTATGAAGTCTTTGGCAGGATTTGGAAAAATACTAAAAGTAATATTATTATTTTCTACGCTTAATTCATCGCTTACAACCACTTTGCAAGTATCTATAAAATCGCCATCTACTGTTCTAACTATAACATTTGCCTTACCAATTGCAATTGCAGTAACCAGCCCAATGGAATTAACAATCGCTATTTTATCATCACTACTTGACCAAATAATGTTAGTATTATCAGCGTCAGAGGGGTAAATGGTTGCATCTAATTTTGAAGAACCACCCACTTTCAACTCTAATGTGTTAAGACTTATAAATACATCGAGAACATTAATTACATTTTTGATTGAGTCAGACTCTATTGCCCCTAAGGCTCTTTGTGCTTTGAATGGCTTTCCATAATAATCTGTTGTTGGTTCATTTACATTTTGTCCGGAACTTAAAGCAGGGCTATTATTTTGTAATTTATAATTGAAATTACTTTCATCAACAAATAAAGGATTTTGAATTATATTCTTATTAAAAATGACACCTTTTATTTCTTCAGCATCATAATCACCACCATTTGGGTCGGGACCTTTCCAAGTAGGTTTTGAAACCGAATAAAATAAATTATTTTGAATCAGTATCGAAGAAAAATCTATATTTTGTGCATTTGAAGAGCCATTAAAATAAAAACTTTTATCTAAATAAAAGATATTATTAACGATTAAATGATTGCGATTAAAATAATCTGTTTCGTCTGATAATATTCTAAGCACAAAATTTGTTGGATTAATAATAGTATTATTAATTATAGCTGTATTTTCTGCTAAGCCAATCGAAAATGGAGTTCTACCACCATCAAAGATATTAGAATAAATTTTTATATTTTTGCAATGAAAGGTATTTGCATCATCACAATAATATTGTTTACCACCACTTTCTCCGATTTTTAAAGCAGAGTCATCAATTCCTGCATTTTTAAAATAGTTGGCACTAACTATGACATCAAAAGTACCTAATTTGAATTGAATTGCTTTAGTTCTGATATTTTCGAAATAACTATTTCTAATTATACCTCTTCTACTTTCATTAAGTGCAATCCCAGCAAAATTACTTGAATTATTAATAAATCTACAATTATTCACAACAAAATCAGATGACCCGCCAAATTTTATAGTATTTCCACTTTTGACATCAGAAAATGAACAGCTATCTAAATAAATGTTATTTGATAATTTACTACAATCACCTGCGTGGTCAAAATGTAAAAGTGTATTATCATAACTTGCATTTCCTTTGAAATTCAGTTTTTCGATACGAATATACTCAGAGCTTGTGAATTGCCAGCCACCATTAATTTCAATAGTTTCTCTATTAAAAGGAGTAACAACAATCCATTTATCTTTAGTGCCTTTCAGACCATTATAATATTGATAAGTATTGTAATTGCCTTTGTGAACAAAAACCGTATCACCTGGCTTAATAAATGGGCAAGCTGCCTCAATGTTTGGATAAGTCTGTCCTGTTCCGATGTGGACATTTGAGAATAAATTCTTATTAGTTGCGAAAATCAATATTAATAAAACAATGTATATATTTTTCATATAAATCCTAATTTGAGTATGAAAGTTAATTTAATTAGTAGTAATTAATAATAAGTTCAAAAATACAATTTATTTTGTTATCTTATAATTAATTGTAATAATATGTATTAAATTAATACTTTTATAATTGCTTTTTTAATATAAATTTCTGGATGAATTGCATAATGAGCATCTTGAGGGAATAACATAGCGAAGTTGTTATTTTTGAGTGTAATATCAAAATCAGAATTGTCATCAAAGAATATCAAATCATTTTCTTTATCATAATTTGTATTTATTTTTTGACAATCGATGATATTTTTCCAGACTAATTTTAATTCGCCGATTAGAGGGAATTGGATATCAATGTATTTTTTGTGGGCTTCTAATACAGTTGGTCTATCTATATTTATATTGTCTTCAGCGATTACAATATACAATTTTACAATTGAATTTTGTTCTTCAATTATATATTTACCATTTTCAAAAGCAATCAAATTATTGTTATTTACAAATTCAATTGCTTTTTGAAAATTAGGGTTTAAATTTAGGTATTTATCAAAATTATTAAAATTATCTATAATCATAATATTTTTAGATTTTGTAGTAAGAAAATCTAATTATCTACGTTTCGCTAATCGTTTTTGATTAGTGTTGTTATTTAATTTGTTAGATTTAGGATTCATAAATTTAGCTGTTGGATTACTTTTCAAAGCGGCAGTCTTTGAACTGCTTGCAACACTTTGATTGGTATTATTGGTTTTTCTGAAATTACTGTTTCCACTTTTATTCATCAAAGGATATTTTTCATTGGTCAACATTGGTATAGCTTTTCCAATCAATTTTTCAATATCTTTGACATAAGCTCTTTCGTCATTATCGCAAAGTGAGACCGCTTTACCACTTGTCCCTGCCCTACCAGTTCTACCAATTCTATGTATATAAGTCTCTGGGATATTTGGAATGTCAAAATTTACAACTAAATTCAATTCTTCGATATCAATTCCACGTGAGGCAATGTCAGTTGCAACCAAAACCTTTGTAATCTTTTCTTTAAAATTATTCAGAGCTGTTTGTCTTGCATTTTGCGACTTGTCGCTGTGTATTGCTTGTGCATTAATTTTACTTTTAATCAAGAACTCGACTAAGTTATTAGCACCGTGTTTGGTACGAGTAAAAATTAATATTCTATCTGTATTTGTACTTTTAAGAATATCAAGAAGCAACATTTTTTTGTTAATTTTATCTACATAATAGATGAATTGACTTATTTTTTCAGCAGTTTTAGATTCGGGTTCTATCTCAATTTTTGCTGGATTTTTTAATATTAAATTTGATAATTTTTCAATTTCATTGGGCATAGTTGCAGAAAAGAATAGAGTTTGTTTGTCTTTTGGTAAATCCGAAACGATCATTTTGACATCGTGGATAAATCCCATATCCATCATTGTATCAGCCTCATCAATGACAAAATACTCTACATTATCAATATTAACAAAGTTTTGGTTAATCAAATCGATTAATCTTCCGGTAGTACTGATTAAAACATCAACACCTTTTTTGAGAGTTAATACTTGATGATGTTGGTTTACTCCGCCTATCAAAACAGCACATTTTAGATTAGTGTATTTACCATAAGTTTTGAAGCTTTCGAAAACTTGAAGAGCTAACTCACGAGTTGGCGTTATAATCAAACAACGGATTTTTCTATTTTTGAAATCCACACTTTTTTCATCTAAGTGCATAAGTTGTATTATCGGAATAGCAAAAGCGGCAGTTTTACCGGTACCAGTCTGAGCGATGCCTAATAAATCTTTTTTGTTTAGGACGATTGGAATAGCTAATTTTTGTATTGGGGTTGGGTTTGTGTAACCTTCCGAATTAATTGCTTTAAGAATTGGTTCGATTAAGTTTAAACTTTCAAACGATATTTTTTCAGTTTTAATAGTATCTGATGACATTAGTTTTACCTATAAGTATTAATGTATTTTTACAAAAATACGGTATATTAATCAATTAAATGAAAATAAGTGAAAGTAGTACAAATAATTATGAAAAGAAGGGGAAATTAATTAAATTGAGAGGCGTAAATACGACAATTTTAAAAACATTTTAGGAAAGGATAAAAATGAATATATTCAAAATTCTTGCAAACGGAGATGGGACAATTAATGAGGCAAATATATCTGCATTTTTAGGTTATTTGCTTGATCCATATCAAGATCATGGTTTGGGTCACGAATTTTTAAAAAGATTTTTAGACTTGATTCATCCTAATGTAAAAATAAATTATTATAAATTTGATTATGAAATCGAGTTTGAACAAGCATTTAGGAAAGATGACAAAAAGAAAGAAATCGTCGACATTGTTATTGCTTGCTTTCCTATTAAGAAACAGAATTTAAAAGAAAGTATTACAAAGGATTCAATTGAATCAAAAAGAGAATTAGAAAGGATTTATCTAATTGAAAATAAAGTAAATACCAGTTCTATAAAGAAAGGTCAAATGCAAAATCAATTTGATTCAACAATTCTTACTTTAACACTTGATAAAGACAAAGTATTTTCAGTTTATTTGACACCAGATGACAAGTCTTTTCATAGCGAATTTAAAACTTTTGGAGGACATAATAGGAGTCATTTTGTTTGGGCATTTAAAAATGAATTAATTGTCAATAAAGGTGAAATAGAATTAGATGTTGAAAAAAATAACGAAAAAATTTTAATACAAGATTCTATTTATAAAATAATTAAAAAATTAATCGAAGAAGAAAGTAAAGGTGAAATAGAAACTATCAATAGTTATACAAAACATACTTTAATTTCATTTATAAAATTTATAGAAAATGAATTTAAATCCGAACTTCAAGAGAAGAAAGATAAACAAGAAGGAAAATTTCAAAAAGACATTTTTGAGGATTTTGATATATTTTTTGAAAAATATAAAGATAATTTAGACGAAAATGCTAATTCAATATTAAAACAATTCAACGAATTTATAAGAGATAAACATATTGACTTAGAAATTGTACATAGTAAAACTCATCCAATTTCTATTTCTTCCGGAGAAGTAAAAATCTTCTCTTGTTCCAAAAAAAATAGAAAAATGAAATATGAAATTAACAATCTAAACAAAACCAATAAAAAAATGGAAATATTAAAAATTCTTAATGATAGAGAATATAAATATAAAGAAGTGAATAGTTATATAAATTGTTTTGAAGATTTCAATATTGAGGGTTTAAAAGAATTTTTTGGAGAATATTTAAAAATTTTAAATAATGAAAATTAAATTAATCAGAATAAATTTATTAAAAGCAAAACAAATATAAAAATAAAAATTAATGAAACGGATACAATTGAATTTAAAGAAATTCCATTGAAATTTATCCACAATGATATTTCCTCTATTTATTTAAGGAAAAACAACAAAACACTTTTTGAAACTTTTGAACATAATAAGAAATATTTGCGTCTAAAGTTAGAGTTTGGTGATAAATATACTGATTATAATAAGTCAAATCTTGGAGATTTTTTAAAAGAGATAAAAGAATTAAACGACAACAACTATTCAAAGTTTCTTAATAAATATGGTGACGAAATATTTTGTGAATTTAAAATAAGTGACAATTTAAAGGATAAAGGGATTTATTGTTATGTTGATGGAGATATAATAAAATATGTTGGACGTTGCACTGATAATTTTAAAAAAAGAATTAATCAAGGTTATGGCAAAATTTATCCAAAAAACCCCTTCATAGACGGTCAAGCAACTAATTGTCGAGTTAATGCTTTAATCAATTCTAATAAAAATGTTAAATTTGGTGTTTACTTAATGACAGATAAAACAACTGAAGAAATAAAAGCGTTAGAAAAACAAATATTGACTTTACAAAGATTTGAGTGGAACATTAAGACTTCATAGAATAATATGCTGATAAAGAATAAAACAGTAACTAAATCTCAATCAGAATAAAGAATGTAACTTTTTGACTTATTAAGTTTTTGTTGGGATTAATAATAAATTTTAAATACTTATTTATTTTTGATTATTATTGAAGTGTAACATTGTTTTAATAAATAATGATATATTGCATTAATCTATTATTAGCAATTATTAGAAATAATTAGCAATAAGTCAAGGAAATCCAGCGGAAATACAAAAAGCGAGAACAATTAAATGAAAATAAGTGAAAGTTGTACAAATAATTATGAAAAGAAGGGGAAATTAATTAAATTGAGTGGCGTAAATACGACAATTTTAAAAACATTTTAGGAAAGGATAAAAATGAACAGAATAAATCTAATTTTAGCAATACTCACAATAAGTCTGTTTGCTATCTCTTGTAACCAAGATTTAGTCCATGTTGAAGAAGCATCACAAGGAATTATTACTTACGATGAAGTGAACGCTGCACAACAGGCGTGGTGCGATGCTTTGGTTAAAATCGGAAAACTGAAAGAAGAAGGTGGCGATTACAAATCATTTGCAGAACAAGTGCTATCAGAAATTTATAATTATGATGATGGAAAGGTATTTTTTAAACCTACAATGGCTTTTGGCGACCAAACATTCAGAAATGATAAAAGAGGAGCATTATCCTATTTTATAGGTGGAGACCCAACTTATCCAAACGACAAAGGTTTTGCATTGGCACCTTGGGTAAAAGCAAGATACGACAATGCAGGAGAGGGAAATGAGGGTATTCAAATTTATGGTTCCTTAGCCATAACAATGGGTAATGTATGGGTTACAGGTAAAGACGGAAAAGAGGTAATGGTAGATAAAACTTGGGTTTTCAAAAAAGTGGAAAATGGTAAACTAAAAATTATAGTTCATAAATCTTCCCTACCGTTTACACCATAAATATAATGATAATAAAACTACTTTTAGTATTTTTAATAATAAGTTTAATTTTTGGTATTAAAAAATTGAATTACAATAATAACAAGTTGTTAGAGATGCAAAATGTTGGTCGAATCAATTAAAAAAAATAATATAAAGACATGAAATTAAACAGACAGACAATTCTAAAACTAATTATAAGTTTAGCTACACCAATTGTAGTGGGTAGCGTTTCGGGCTATTTAGTAAGAGATGAAATGAACGTTGAATGGTTTAGTATGTTAGCAAAGCCATCATTCAATCCACCAAGTTATTTGTTTGGACCTGTTTGGACAGTTTTGTATATCCTAATGGGTGTTTCTATGTTTTTAATTTGGAACACACCTAAAACAGAACTCCGACAAAAAGCACTTGCGGTGTTTGGTATTCAGTTATTTTTTAATTTTTGGTGGAGTATTTTATTCTTTTCCTTTCATACAATTTTCCTTTCAGTAATTGATATTTTGATTATGTGGTTTTTAATCATCTATATGATTACACTTTTCAAAAAGATAATACCGGTTGCAGCTTATCTTCAAATCCCCTACTTGTTTTGGGTTACATTTGCAACAGTTCTAAATATTTTTATTTGGTATTTAAACAGATAAAAAAGTAGTTAAATTTAAAAAAGTAAACAACAAAATTAATAACATAATCAAAAAGAAAATAATAGTTGTAGGCGGTGGTTTTGCAGGTATTGAATTCATAAAAATATTGGACGAAAAACTGTTTGATGTTTTATTGATTGATAAAATAAATCACCATCAATTCCAACCTCTATTTTATCAAGTTGCAACATCTCAGCTTGAACCATCAAGTATTTCGTTTCCTCTTCGCAATATTTTTAAAGAGAAAATCAATGTTCAGATTCGTTTGGGTAAAGTATTGAGTATTGATAAAACAAAAAACTCAATCACTACGAGCATCGGAGATTTTGATTACGATTATTTAGTAATTTCTATTGGTTGCACAAGCAATTTTTTTGGAAATAAAATCATCAAAGAAAATGCACTTACCCTAAAATCTACTTATGATGCCATCATCATTCGTAATCATATTCTTAAAACTTTTGAACAAATAATTTCAGCCACCGAAGCAGAAAAAGAAGGTTTGTTCAACTTTGTAATTGTAGGGGCAGGACCTACGGGAGTTGAAATGGCAGGAGCAGTTGCTGAAATAAAAAAAGATTTTTTGCCAAAAGATTATCGTGGTATTGACTTTTCAAGATTAAATATACTGCTCATTGAAGGAACTAAAAACACTTTGAACGACATGAGTGAAAATGCAAAAATGGCTTCAAAAAAATATTTGCAAAATTTGGGAGTAAAAATTTATAATGAAACATTTGTAACAAATTATGAAGATAATATAATAACACTTAGTACTGGCGAGACTATAAAAACAAAAACTGTTATCTGGGCAGCAGGCATTATAGGGAATAAATTGGAAGGTTTTAGTCCCGAAATAATTACGCCAAGCAACCGACTAAAAGTAAACCGAATTAATAAAGTTTTTGAAAGCGAAAACATTTATGCACTTGGTGATATTGCTTATATGGAAACTCCTTTCTATCCTGATGCTCATCCACAACTTGCCAATGTTGCTATCAATCAGGCTAAATTATTGGCAAAGAATTTGAAGAACTTAGAGCAAAATAAACTCACAACAGACTTTGAATACGTAGACCTGGGTTCGATGGCTACTATTGGCAGAAACAAAGCAGTTGTTGATTTACCATTCATTCAATTTAAAGGCTTTTTTGCATGGTTAGTTTGGATATTTGTTCACTTGATGCTAATATTAAGTGTAAAAAATAAACTCATCATTTTTATCAATTGGGCTTGGGCTTATTTCACAAAAAGCAGTTCATTGGGACTAATTCTTTCTCAACAAACAGAGAATAAAGATTTTGAAAGTAAATCAAAATAAATTGAAGTAAAATAAGTGATATAAAAACTTGTACTAATGGCGTAATGGTGAAAATTATTTAAGAAGCAATTATTATAAAAATATTTGTTAAATAAATTAATATTTCATATTTTTGAGGAAATTAGAATTATTAATAACGACAACAAACTTGGATATCTAAATCTGACAGTAATCCTACTCACATTATATGTGTTAGGAGCCTTAGTTGTGGATACATTTTGGCAATTACCAGATGAGACATCAAAACTGCTTACATATTTTGACTACATGATATGTGCATTCTTCTTTTCAGAGTTTTCCTATCGCTTTATTAAAGCCGACAACAAACTTACTTTTATGAAATGGGGTTGGATTGACCTACTTTCAAGTATTCCGATGGTTGACTTTTTCAGGGCAGGTAGACTTTTGCGTTTAATCCGACTGCTAAGAGTAATTCGAGCCTTTCGCTCAACAAGACAATTGCTTAATCATATTTTTGCTAACAAGGCAAAAGGTGCGTTGACATCTGTTTCAATAATTGCCGTGCTACTAATAATTTTTTCATCTATTGCCATTCTTGAAGTAGAGGACGACCCAAACAGCAACATTAAATCAGCAGAAGATGCCATTTGGTGGACATACACTACAATTACAACTGTTGGTTATGGGGACAAATATCCTGTAACTACAGAAGGACGAATTATAGCGATGGTTCTAATGACCTTTGGGGTGGGACTTTTTGGCACTTTTACAGCATACGTAGCTTCAATTTTTGTAACGGACAATAAAACAGAAAATGACGACTAAGAAAACAAAACACCAGCAGCTAACAGGCGTTTGGCATAATTGGCGGTTCAGTGGTTAATTAAATATTAGTTCTTCAAATCAACATTTGTGGTGAAAATCACCAAGCTGCTAAACGTTAGCATTAATTAAAAAAAAACACTAAAATGACAGAAATAAAATTAGCCTTAGATTGGACACCCAATATAAACCATATCGGTTTTCTTATTTCAAAAGAATTGGGTTTTTATAACCAACAAGAAATTGACCTAGTAATTTTAAATCCCAAAGATGACAATTACCTAATGACACCGGGTAAAAAATTAGAACTTGATTTGGCGGATTTTGCGATTACACCTTTTGAAACCGTCATTAGCTTGAATAATAAAGATAAAAAAGTGCAGGCTATTGCAATTTATGCCATTCTACAAAACGATTTGAGTTGCATAGCATCATTAAGAGATTCAAATATTACTTCCCCAAAGTTTCTTGACGGCAAAACTTATGCCTCCTACAAAGCCCGTTATGAAGACCACATTGTCAGACAGATGATAAAAAATGACGGTGGTAAGGGAGAGTTAAAAATAATTTATCCTGATAAATTTGGAATTTGGAACACGCTTTTGGAAGATAAAGCTGATTCCACTTGGATTTTTGAAAATTGGGAAGGTGTAGAAGCAGATAATAAGAACGTGGGATTAAATATGTTTAAAATGAATCAATTCAATATACCTTATGCTTACTCACCTGTTATTTTGACAAAACAAGAAAATCTGGTAAAACAAAAAGAGGTTTATGCCAACTTTATAAAAGCAACAAAACAGGGCTTTTTATTTGTAAAAAATAATCTGGAAGAATCAAAATCTATTCTGAAACGATATCTAACCAATTATGATTTAGAAAACATAGATATAGATAAATCATTGGTAATGACGTTTCCTCATTTTGGTGATGAAGTTAATTGTGGCATTATGAAGCAAGAAAAAGTGTTACTGTTTTTGAAATGGTTAGTGGATAATCAGTTAGAAGATAAGAGAATTCTAGAACAAAGTTTATTTACTAATGAATTATTTGAAAAAAACGCCCTGTAACAGCACCTACAAGAAATAGGCGGTTCAGTGGTTAAATGAAGTTTTGTGCTTCGTATTAGGTTTTGTGGTGGCAGAGAGTTTAGTGCTTCGTAATCCGCTCCTTCGCCTAACGCCAAAACGTTAGGTATGATAGAAAACCGAAATAAACAATGATAAATTTATTCAAAATTGAAATTGATCCCAAAAGAGTCTTTGGTCTTGACATATTGAGAGCTTTAGCTATCTTGTTTGTTGTTGCAGGACACGGCTCCACTCTACTTCCACGTAAAATAGGAAATATTAGCAGCATATTCATATTTGATGGGGTATCAATATTCTTCGTTTTAAGTGGTTTTCTAATTGGTGGGATTTTTATAAAGTTAATTGAAGAAAACGGCATTGAAATATCTGTTCTTAAGAACTTTTGGGTTAGACGATGGTTTAGAACTTTACCAAATTACTTTTTAATACTTTTAACTCTATGTTTACTTAATTCATTTTTTAATGAAGGATTTACTTTTAGAAGTGTAATCAGTTATTTTATATTCTCTCAAAATTTATTTTGGGAACATACAGGCTTCTTTCCAGAATCGTGGAGTTTAAGTATTGAAGAATGGTTTTATTTAATAATGCCTCTTTTAATTAGCATACTTACTGTAACACTAAATAAATCCTACAAAAAGAGCGTATTTTGGGCTTGCGTAATAATTATTGTTTTAGTTACACTATTTAGGAGTTTCAGATTCTTCCAGATTTCAATAAATGACATTAATGATTGGAATGCAATGTATGGAAAACAAGTAGCTACTAGATTGGATAGCTTAATGTTTGGAGTAGTTGGTGCTTACATTAATTATTTTCATAAAAGCTTATGGATTAAATTTAAAATCCCACTATTGTTTACAGGAATTTTAATATTACTAACTTCAAAATTTTTATTGCCACAATTTACAGCAATTGGAGGTATTTATTCTTGTGTTTTTAGTTTTACACTAATTTCAGTAGGTACCCTATTTCTCCTACCTTATTTGAGTGAGCTAAAGTCAGGTAATGGACTTTTGTATAAACCTATAACATACATAAGTTTAATATCTTATTCAATGTATTTATTAAACTTATCAATAGTTCGAAGATGGGTAATAGGCAATATCCCTTGGCAGGAAATCACGGATAATATATATATAAAAGTAGTATTAAATTATAGCATTTATTGGTTGTTAGTAATTGGTTTGTCAATTTTAATTTATAAATATTTTGAAATCCCAATGACTTCATTACGTGAAAGAGTAAAATAAAAACTGGTGCTAAAATCTGTTTGGTGGAAATTGGCGGAAAGAAGCAATTATTATAAAAATATTTGTTAAATTAATTAATATTTCATATTTTTGTGGGCAATATAATTATAAATAATTATGTTTCGTGGTGGCAGAGAGTTTGGTGCTTAGAAATCGCCAACTACTTGTATCTGCGAAATTTTATGGGGCATTTTAGGACGACCGTACAAATATAAAACATACATAGAAAATACTTACTATGATTATTTAACTGAATATTGTAATATTGCATACAAAAAAGTGGAGCCCAGAACCCACTTAAAAAAACGGGGCGCATTCCGAAAAGCCTTATGATTAGGAAAAACAAAATAAACAAAAATGACAAAAGTAATGACAATTTTTCGAGTAATATTGTTTTTTTCCTTGATTATAATAATCTCCTCCTGTAAAGAAGACAGTCCTGAAAGTCCTGAACAAATAATTGAAATCGCCCTGGATGCCTTTGTATCGGATCTTATTTCGAATCCTCCTGATTCAGTAGGTCTTTCCAACAGAATAAAAGATTATCTGTTAAGTAATTCGATTTCTTTTTTTGGTGCGACAGTTACCTTATTAGACAGTAACAATAAAGCCACTTATAGTCCTTTCTGGTACAGATTAAACGATAGCCTTGCCTTCAAAAATCTGGCGGATACTGCCTATCATATTAATGACCAATTTTGGCTTCGACAAGTTGTTGATGGTGGCATAGCAATATGGACAGATGATTATTTTGATGCCGGTGGTGGAGAAATATGGATGAAAACACGCTCTGTTCCTGTTTATATTAATGGTAAAATTGTAGCAGTAGCCACAACCGATTTACCGCTTAAATAAACTTTCAGGCTATGACAACACATTTATATTTAATAATATGAAAAAGATTTTTTCTTTATTATTTTTGATTACAATTTCACCTACCATTGCGTGTCCACTATGCAAATCTGAGACTGCAAAGGAAGTAAGAGGTTTGATATTTGGACCTGATTTTTCTTTTAATCTCATTGTTACACTATTTCCATTTTTGATATTTGGTTTAATTGTATTTTTTATTTATAATGGAATAAATTTTAAGCGAAAAACAAAATGAATAGAAAACCTTTAATTGCTGCAGGAACTTTAATGGGAATTGGTATGGGAGGATTTGTAGATGGAATACTTTTCCACCAAATTTTTCAAATACATAGTATGCTTTCAGCTAAGCTTCCTCAAACAACAGTTGTTAACATTGAAACAAGTATGTTTTGGGACGGATTATTTCATGCCTTAACTTTTCTGACAACAGCAATATCAATTGGTCTGCTTTGGAATGTGGGAAAACGAAAAGATGTTCCTTGGTCAGGTCGAACATTTTTTGGAGCACAACTATTAGGTTGGGGAATATTTAATCTGGTAGAAGGCATTATAGACCATCATATTTTAGGAATTCATCACGTTGTTGAACGATTAGGGTTATCTATTTATGACTACTGTTTTTTGGGTTGTGGAGTAATTTTCGTTATTATAGGGTTGGTGATTATAAAACGTGGTGCAGAAGATGGCATATCATAAACATTTACATCATTAAACAAAAGAATATATGAAACAAAATTTTGACAGGACAAACCCAGATGAGGCAGATGAATATTTTATGGATTGCATTCGGGAAGGCAATTTAAAAAATGCTATGTCTTGCTTTGACCAAGAAGCAGTTTATATGGACAGGGACGGAAACTCAATTAGCGGGCTTGCCAATATAGAAAAGGTGGTTGCTAATCTTTGCAATATGAAACCTGACATTAAAATTTATGAGCACAAAAATTCTCCAGTCGGTAAAGACCTAATTTATCGTTTAGACAAGTGGACTATGACAGCTAAAGACCCACAAGGAAATCCAATCAAAATGCAAGGAGCATCAGCCCATATAATGCGGAAAAATGCAGACGGATTTTGGCTTTGGCTTGTAGACAATCCCTTTGCTGCATCGTTTTTTGCTGACTAATATCTTATGTAAATCAATGAAAAGTTAGGTGTAATGTTACGCGACACAATTATAACTCATAACAGAAAAAGAAATGGGAGAAGTGAAATTTGAAGAAATATACAAACAGTTCAGCAAGTTGGTTTTCAACTTGGCTTTGCAGTATGTGCAGAATACTGAAGATGCAGAAGAAATTACACAAGATGTTTTTTTAACAGTTCATCAAT
>Ga0209702_10000936_pt1:0-22500 | contig 59384 bp, 47 predicted proteins | sample FRY01_FD_187210 | JGI IMG/M metagenome (GOLD analysis project Ga0209702, IMG submission 187210) | Freshwater microbial communities from Lake Fryxell liftoff mats and glacier meltwater in Antarctica - FRY-01 (SPAdes) (version 2) | ecosystem: Environmental > Aquatic > Freshwater > Ice >...
GCACGCTTGCTGGACGTCCCGACACCGACGGGCGTGACCGCGAAGCGCCTCCGCCGATAGATCCCTCCGCGTTATCGCCAACGACATCCCGACCTCCTCAACGACGCTGTCGCTTCAAAGAATCGAGCCCAGGCCCCTAACGCAAATCACATAAGAGTCATAGGTTCAGACGGTTGGTATGACTCGAAATGAATGCAGCTAAAACAACATGCAATGAAGGGGCCCGATAGCCTCACCCTGAGGAGCGTCGCGCAGCGATGCGTCTCGAAGGGTGGGCACGCGCACCTCGTCCGTTGCGCATCCTTCGAGACGCGGTCCTGCGGCCCGCTCCTCAGGATGAGGCAAGTGCTTGAATCTATTCAATTCATTTCAGGCCAGCCTCTCAGGGTGAGGTCTGTTTGGTGACGCGCTAAGCCAGCTCGATATCGTAACGGATGAAGCCGCGATTGACGGCCATCCTGTCGTAGAGGAGCCGCGCCGTCGCATTGCTTGCCTGCGTCTGCCAGTAGAGGCGCGGGCAGCCCTGCGCCTTTGCCCAGTCGGCGACGGCCTGGATCAGCGCGCGTGCCACGCCCTTGCCGCGCACCTCGGCCTCGGTGAACAGGTCCTGCAGGTAGCAGACATCGTCCGACGAGGTGTTGGCATGGATCAGGAAATGCGTGATGCCGACCAGCCGCCCGTCGAGCCGGGCGCCCAGCGCATGAATGCGCGTATCCTTCGCGAACTCGTTCCAGGCACGATCGTACATCGCCTGCGAGAGCGTCCGCTCGTAGAAATCCATGTAGGCGCGGAACAGCACTTCCCACTGTGCGCGGTCGGACGGTTCGAGCTTGCCGATGGTGATCATCGCGCCCGACTATACACGCTCTTGCCGCTGACCGGCACGGCCGTCGCTACTCCGCGGCCACCGAGGGTTGCGCCTGCCGAATATGCCGCATGAACGCTCGCGCCAGGGGTGGCGGCCCGGCGCGATGGCGAGTTCGGCGGTTGTCCCTGCGACCGGGCGACAGACAAGTCCCGGGAGCCGTCCGAACTGAACTTCAAGAGCCAAAGGGCAGTCGAGGTCCATGCTGGGGCCCCTCTCTTTCTTTTTCGGCCCGGCTGGCCGACATGTGACCGCCGCCTGGTCTCTGAAATGCCCGTGTTCGTGCCAATATGCCCTGGCGTTGGCCATTGGAAGTGCCTCGATGAGATCCATGCGCAGATTCAGCGTCTGGCGTGCTTCGAACACTTGATCGGCCACAGGGTGATCGGGTATTGCCAACTCATCATGTGGACGCGGCTGTTCGGGAAGAAGTAGGCCCCTTGCGATTACATAGAGTTCCAGAAGCTTCTTCTCCAAAACCGAACCCCAAGCCAACATTCGAGCACGACGGCAACGCACTCCCCTCCGGGATCGAGCGTGTATGCGCGGCCTCCGACAAGGAGGCGCACGTTACCATCCCTCTGACCGTCCGACCGTATCAGGTAACTTCGATCCCTGGTCGTGGCCTTGGGCTCACCGCTTGCTCTATCATCGATCCGCACACCAAGATCGATGACTGCTTCACTTGGGAGCTACCCAGGCGGGACATCAAGCACGTCACAGAGACTGTCCTGAACGGAAACTATTTTGACCATCCTCTCAACTCCCGACGCGGCCTTGTCGCGATCGGTCATATCTCCCTGATCAACCACGATCCGGAGCCGAACTGTGAATGGCGGATGCTCCAAGTCCACGATCGCTGGATGGTCGAGGCGTGGTCCACACGCCGCGTCTCCAAGGGCGAGGAGCTGACCTTCGACTACGGCTACGACCCAATCGCCAAATAGGAACATGAGTTGGCCTGGCGTGGAGGCGCGTCCGCCCGGGTGAGGCCCGCACGCTCGCCCGGTGCCAGCGAGCTTGCGAGGAAGTGCCCCTGTAGAGGCTCAGGCGTGCGAGAACATCGCCTTGCCGGCGACCGGCATGGTCGCCTTGAGGATCGTGCCGGCCGCGATCTTCTCGCTGCGGCGCGACACCACGACGTAGAGGTCGTTCCCCGCGAAGGCGACGTTGGTGCAGAAGATATCGTCGCCACACTCGACGTGATGCGTCGGCCGGCCCAGAGCATCGAAGCGCCACGCCGTCGTGCTGGGGTGGGCGATCACCAGGCCGCCCTCCTCGTCCAGCGCCATGCCGTCGGGACCGGCATGGCCGCCGCTCATCTGGATGAACAGCCCGACCTTGCTGGCCGTGCCGTCGCCCATGAGCGGCAGGCGCCACACTGCGTTGCCGCGCGTGACCCCGACATAGAGCACGGTCTCGGCCTTGTTCATGACCAGCCCGTTGGGGCTGGGCACTGTGTCGACCAGCATCGTGAGCCTGCCCGCCGTGTCGTAGCGAAAGACCCGGCCCGTCGGGTCGTGCAGGCCGGTCTGGCCCTGGTCGGTGAAATAGAGATCGCCGTTGCCGGCAAAGAACAGATCGTTCACGCCCTTGAAACTCTCCGAGCCGCGCGTCTCGAGGAGCGGCGTCACCTTGCCGGTGGCGGGATCGAGCAGGACGATGCCGCGCTTGTAGTCGGTGATGAAGATCCGGCCATCCTTGTGGATCTTGAGCCCGTTCGGCCAGCCATCGTATTCGCTCACCAACGTCCACTCGCCTTCGGGGCTGATGCGAAAGATGCGCCCGAATGGAATGTCGGTGACGTAGAGATTGCCCGCGCGATCGAAGCTCGGCCCTTCGAGAAAGGAATCGAGCATCTGCCCCACCGCATTGGCATCGCCCCACGCGGTGCGCCCGGGCTTGCGGAACCCGTCCGGCAGCCGCGTGAACTCGGTCGCGGGAACGGGCTTGGTCATTCCGTACATGAGGTCTCACTCCCGGGGGCATTGTCTCGTAGCTCTCCCCCTCCCTGCCCTCCCCCGTCTTACGGGAGAGGCATTTGAGCGAGTGGGAGATATTCATTTCCTCCCCCGTCAGACGGGGGAGGTGGCCGAAGGGCGGAGGGGGAAAGCCGCAGACGAGGCCTAAGCCGCCTTCACTTCGCGTTCGGCCTTCAGCGCACGCACGGTCTGGCGCAGCGCGTGGACCGTCTTCTCGATCTCCGCACCGCCATGCGTGGCCGAGACGAAGCCGCCGGGCGACCCCATGACGTCGACGCCGTGTGCCATGAGGCCCATGCGGATCTTGCCGGTGAGCGGCCCCGCGCCGCGCGCGCCCTTGAGCTTCTCGATCGGCACCTTGAGGGGATCGAAGGTCGCGGGATCGATCGCATCGCCGAACGGGTTGGGATAGATCAGGAAGGTCGAGCTCTGGCCGTAGATGCCCCACGGCACCCCTTCCTGCACCAGCACCTCGGTCAGCGCCGCGCGCAGTTCGGCCGCCGTCTTGTTGGCCTTCTCGGCGAGATTCTCGTCACGCAGCAGCGACAGGGCAGTGACGGCGGCGGCGGCCGACAGCGGGTTGGCGTTGAAGGTGCCGGGATGGAGGATGCGCTCGATCTTGCGGGCCGCGGTCGCCACGTGATCGATGCGGTCCATGATCTCGCGCTTGCCCGAGACCGCGCCGCCCGGCAGGCCGCCGGCCACGATCTTGGCCTGGATGCAGAGATCCGGCGTGATTCCGAACGCCTTCTGCGCGCCGCCCGAGGACCAGCGATAGCCGGTGATGACTTCGTCCATGAGCATGACGACGCCCTTCTTCGCCGTGGCATCGCGCACCGCCTGGATGAAGCCCGGCGGCAGCGGGACCTGGCCCCACGACGCGCCCGACGGCTCGAACATGACGGCCGCGATGTCGTCGCGCTCCTCGATCACCTTCACGACCGCTGCGGTGTCGCTGCTCGGCATGACGATCGAGAGCGAGCTCACCTCCTGCGGCACCCCGGGAGTCGTGCCGCCGTCATAGGTCGCGCCCGCGCCGGCCGTCACGTGGTCGTGCCAACCGTGGAAGTGACCGACGAAGCGGAGAATCTTGTCCTTGCCCGTATGAGCGCGCGCAAGACGGATCGCCATGTGCGAGGCCTCGGTGCCCGACGCGGTGAAGCGGACCCTCTCGGCGCACGGCGTCAGCTCGCAGACCAGCTCGGCCCAGCGCACTTCCAGCTCATGGCTGGAGCCGTAATGCGTGCCGAGTTCGATCTGGCGCTTCACCGCGTCGACGACCGCGGGATGCGAATGGCCGAGCAGCATGGCGCCGTGGCCGCCGAAATAGTCGACATATTCGTTGCCGTCGACGTCCCACTTGCGCGGGCCGGCAGCGCGCGACACGTGGATCGAATAGGGGTCGAGATAGCGCGCATCGTGCGTGATGCCGCTCGGCAGCACCCTGTGCGCCCGCTTGAAGAGGGCCGCCGATTTGCCCGTCCGGGCCTTGTAGTCGGCCACGATGGCGGAATTCGTCTGCGATGAATCGTTCTTTTGCGCGGTCATACTTGCCCTCAACCCAGCTAATGGCTGAGCATCGCTTGTCTCGCTTGTTTCGCCAAGGGCCTCGCGCCAAAGTCCGCCAACTTAAAGGTGGAGGAACGCCGTGAACGCCAAGCCCCGTGGCCGCCAATTCTTCAACAATCCCGGCCCGACCAACATTCCCGACCGTGTCCTCCGCGCCATGGACCGGCCGGTAATCGATTTCATGTCGGATGAATTCGTGGCCATCCACCACGCCTGTCACAACGGCGTAAAGCGCGTGCTCAAGACCGACCAGAACCTGTTTCTCTACACCTCGACCGGCCACGGCGCCTGGGAAGCCGCGCTCGCCAACCTGTTTTCCCCCGGCGAAACGGTGCTGATGGTCGAGACCGGCTACTTCTCGGAGAGCTGGACCGAGATGGCACACCATCTCGACATCAAGGTCGAGACGATCGCCGCCGACCAGCGCCAGGGCGCCGACATTTCCAGGATCGCCGAGCGCCTCGCCGCCGACAAGGAACACAGGATCAAGGCGGTGCTGACCGTCCACAACGAGACCGCGACCGGCATGGTCCTGCCGCTGGCCGAAGTGCGCCACGCCATCGACGAGGCCAAGCACCCGGCACTCCTGCTCAGCGACACCATCTCGTCCCTCGCCAGCATGGAATACAAGATGGACGCCTGGGGCATCGACCTCACCGTCGGCGGCAGCCAGAAGGGCCTGATGCTGCCCACCGGCATGTCGATGACCGGGGTCAGCAACAAGGCACTGGAAGTCTCGCGCAAGTCCAAGACGCCGCGCCACTACTGGAGCTGGGAGATGATGACCGGCCGCGCGCCGCAGAAGTTCGTCGGCACCGCGCCCGTCCACATGTTCTTCGGCCTGCAGGAGTCGCTGAAGATGCTGGAGGAGGAAGGCCTCGACGCCGTGTTCGCGCGCCACGCCCGCCTCGCCGAAGCGACGCGCGCGGCCGTCCGCGTCTGGGGGTCCGACGGCAAGGGCCCGCAACTCTTCTGTCAGAACGAGGAGCGTCTCTCGAACTCGGTGACCGCGGTCGCCATGCCCGAGGGCGTCAGCTCGGATCCGATGCGCAAGGCCGCCGTCGATCGCTTCAACCTGTCGCTGGGCGGCGGGCTGGGCAAGATGATGGGCAAGATGTTCCGCATCGGCCACATGGGCGACCTCAACGAGCCGATGCTGCTGGGCTGCCTCGCCACGACCGAGCTTGCCATGAAGGCCTCGGGCGTGCCGTTCGTGCCGGGCGGCGTCGACGCCGCGATCCAGTCGCTGTCGGCGTAGAGTCCGCTCTTCTTCCACCTCCCCCGTCTTACGGGGGCGGTAGGATGAAGGGTCAGAACGCCGGCTTCTTGCCGGCCAACGCTGCCGCGAAGGCTTCCGGCTTCAGGGCCGAAAGCGGCGTGCGGGCGGTGATGGCGGCGTCGAGATTGACGCCGATCACGGGCGTGAACAGGCTCGTCTCTGGATCGAAGGCATAGAGCTGGCCGACCGTCAGGTTGAACCACCAGGCGTGCAGGACCAGCGTGCCCGCTTCGACGCGCTCGGCGATCCAGCGATAGTCCATCAGGTTGCGCACGCTGTTGACCACGGCGGCCTGCTCGACCGCGCGGACGATTTCGTCACGCGGCCGGCCTTTCAGTTCCTCGACGACGAGGTCGCGCACGTCCTGGGCGATGCTGGTCCAGGTCGAGAGATAATCGTAGTGGGCGTAGGCGCCGCCGCGCCCGTCGACCAGCGCACCGATGCCGCCGCACAGCGCATGGCCCAGCACCACGATGTGCTCGACACCGAGGCCACGGACCGCGAACTCGATGGCGGCCGACGTGCCGTGATGACGCTCGTCGGGGGGATACTGGGCAGGTGGCACCATCGCCGCCACGTTACGCACGGTGAAGATATCGCCGGGCCTGGTCTGGGTCAGAATGCCGGGATCGATCCGGGCGTCGGAACACCCGATGATCAGAATCTTGGGCGACTGGCCTTCCGTCGCCAGCTTCTCGAACAGGTCGAGATGCTCTTGAAAGTAGCCAATCCTGAAATCCGCGAAGCCCTTGAGAAGCCGTTCCAGTGCCATGATCTGCCTATGCCCGTTTGCGGCCCAAGGCGACATAGACGATGATGCCGCGGCGCACAAACCAGCAAAACGGATGACATGACCGAAGAACTGCTTTTCGAGAATCGCGGCGAAATCGGCTGGGTGACGTTCAACCGGCCCAAGGCGCGCAACGCGCTGACCTTCGCAATGTATGAGGGGCTGGCCGAGATCTGCGCCCGGATCGGCAAGACCGGCGAGGTCCGCGCCCTGGTGGTTACCGGCGGCGGCGACAAGGCCTTTGCGGCCGGCACCGACATCGCCCAGTTCCAGAGCTTCGAGAACGGCGAGGACGGCATCGCCTACGAACGCAAGATGGATCGCATCCTGGGTGAAATCGAGCGCTGCACCGTGCCGACCATCGCCGCGGTCAACGGGTTCTGCACCGGCGGCGGCGCGGCGATCGCCGCGGTCTGCGACCTGCGGATCGGGTCGGCCAGCGCCCAGTTCGGGTTCCCGATCGCACGGACCCTCGGCAACTGCCTGTCGATGGCCAACTACGCCCGCCTGGCGGCCCTCATGGGCCCCCAGCGGGTCAAGGAAATGATGCTGCTGGCCAAGTTGATGGACGCGCCGACGGCGCTGGCCTGCGGCCTGGTGAGCGAGGTCCTGCCCGATCAGGCGGCTCTGCTCGCCCGCGCCGACGAACTGGCAACTATCATTGCCGGCCACGCCCCCCTCACGATGCAGGTCACCAAGGAGGCGCTGCGCCGTCTGCAGGCGCGCCTGGGCGACGAGAATATCGACGACCTCATCAGACTGGCTTACGGTAGCGCCGATTTCCGTGAGGGCATGGCGGCCTTCCTGGGGAAGCGGGCACCCAAATGGTCAGGCGCCTGACAGACGAACTTTACGGAGGAAGTTGATGAATCGGATTGCCACACTCTCTTTGGTTCTTGGAATGGGCGCTGCCGTCGCCGCCTGCCAGAACCCGCAGCAGGTGATCGCGAACAAGGAAGACATGATGGTGGCGGCGGGTTTCAAGTTCGTGCCCGCGAACACGCCGCAGCGCCAGGCGGCGTTCAAGAACCTGCCGCCGCACAAGTTTTCGCGCGAGATCAAGAACGGCCAGGTGTTCTACGTCTATCCGGACCCGACGGTGTGCGTGTGCATCTATGTCGGCAACTCGGCGGCGTACGGGACATATCGTAACAACGTCTTCCAGAAGAACCTGGCCGACGAACAGCAGATGACGGCCAACATCAACTCGATGAACGACTGGGATTGGGGTCCCTGGGGCGGCTACCCGTATCCCGGCTGGTACTAAGTCCTTCTTCCCAAGAGGAAGAGTGCGATCGCGGCCGTCTGCATCAGGGCGGCCGCGACGAACACCGGCATCCCTTCCGCTGGTGACAGCGTCCGCAGCCAGCCGAACGCGGCCGGCGCGAATGCATAGGTTCCCTGGCCGATCGCCACGATCAACGGCACGACGCGCTGTACCTCGGCCCTGCTGAATTCGACCTGTGCGATCAGCGGCGGCAGCGACGTCGTATTGCCGATGCCGGCGCCGAACAGCAGCACGCCCGCCACCAGCAACACCAGATCCGTTCCCGCGGCGCACAGCAGCGCCAGCGATCCCGCGATCTGCACGACGTGACTGAGGCACGCAACCAGCCGCCGGTCGCTGCCTTGCGGCATCAACCATCCGACCAGGGTGCGGCCCGCGATCGCCGCCGCCGTCGCCAATCCCATGAGGATGCCCGCCACCGGTCCGCCGAACACCGGCGCGAGCAGCGAGAAGAGATGAGCGATCAGGCCGATCTGCGCGAACAGGCCGAGCGCCATCGCCGCCGCCAGAGTGAGGAAGCGACGATCACGCCACAGCAAGGCACCGGGCAGACTGCGCTCGACAAGCGCGGCGCCTGCGCCCGCTGGGACCGGCAGGATCTCGCCATCCTGCACCTGTCCGAGCGACTGAGGCGTATGCGCGAAGATATGGTCGGCGAGCAGCCAGATCGTGATCGCCATGACCGCACCGATGACGGCGGCCGCGACGGGAAAGCCGAACGCCGCGATGGCCGCGACCCACAAAGGCGAGAACACGACCCCGCCGAGGCTGGCGCCGTTATAGGCCATCGACAGCGCCGCCGGCCGGCGCACCGCGTACCACGGCGCCACGATGGCGTTCACGGCGGCGGCACCCATCGCCACCCAGCCGGCCCCGCTCAGGCAGGTCGCAAGCAGCAGCTGCCACGGCTCACGTGCCACAGCCCATCCGAGGATGCCGGCCGCCAGCAGCACGGCGCCGGCCTTGGTGACCGACGGCAGTCCGAAGCGGCGATAGAGCGAGGGCAGGTTGGCCACGACGACAGCACCCACCAGGAAGTGCAGGGTGACGGCGGACGAAACCAGCATGACCGACCAATCCCGCGCCTCGCGCACGGCCTGGAGATAGACGGGTGGGCCATAGAAGCCGAGGCCCCAGCCGAACACGGCGAGGGTGAAGGCAGCCGCGACGACGCGGCGGCCGAAGAAGGGCGCGGGAGAAGCGAGAGTCGTCATGCGGCGGACACTGCCGTCGCAAAGAGAACCGACGTTACGGCCGAGGCCGAAGCGTCTCTACTGCCCCTGGGGTGAAGGCGTAGCGACCCATCGGTGTCATCCTGAGCGAAGCGAAGGACCTTTATTGGGCGCCCGCAAAGGTCCTTCGCTACGCTCGGGATGACAATGGAGGCGTGACTACTTTCGCGTGTCTTTGGAAACTCGCTTCGACGGCTCCAAGCCCGGCAAACTCGCCGCGCGCCTGCGAACCCGGCGGGAAGTAGAGGAGCCCGGTCCACGAGCCGGTGGTGATCGCCTGCCCTGCCCGGATGCCACCACGCTGGCGCACCGCGTGATCGATCATCCAGGCGAGCGGCCGCACCGGATCGACGGCACCGAGACCACCCTTTTGTTCGACGATCGTCGTGCCGTCGACCACCAGCTTCACCTGCAGGTTCGGCCAGTCGAGCGATCTCCAGCTGCGGATCGGATCGCCCACCACCAGCGCGTGGTTCATCTGGTTGTCGGCCAGCAGCCAGTCCGGATCGGCGTTCCTGAAGTCGGCGAGACGCGTGTCGACGATCTCCATGCCGACGAAGGCATCGCCCACCGCCGCGAGCGCCTCGTCGCGCTCGACCGGCGCGGTGCGAGCCGCGATGTCGCGCACGATATGGAACGAGATCTCGACCTCGACGCCGATCATGTGCATCGCCTTTCCGTCGAAGCGCGCGGGCGACCGCACCAGTGCGCCGGCCAGCAGCGGCGCGGGATTCGGGGCGGCGGTCGGCGTGCGCGCACCGACTTTCCAGCCCGCGACCGCACCGGTGGCCGCAGCCACACCATCCTGCACCGCATAGACCGCAGCGCGGTCCGCCAGGGCGAAAGGGGGTGCTATCTGTCGGCCGGAGCGACGCGCTTCGAGGAGGCTCTGCACCGCGTGGGAAATGTTCTGGCTCATGCTAAGCTCGCGCAAAACGACAATGAATGTGGAGGAGACCATGCCCTACGCCAGCGGCCGCGTCATTCACGACGCCGATGCGCACATCATGGAAGTGCCCGGCTTCCTCGCAGACCACCTGGAGACGAGGCACCGCGCGGCGGTGACCGACCAGGTCCTGTTCCCGCGCCACGAAGGCTTCCACAGCACGCGCCTCAAGGCGGATCCCGCGCAGGAGTTCGACGAGACGCACATCATGCTGCGCAAGAACTGGGCGGCGCTGGGCTCCTCGAACAAGCAGGATCGCCCACGCTCGATCGATCTGCTGGGCTTCGCGAGCCAGCTCATGTTCACCACGGCACTGCTCAATTATTCCTCGGTGCTGGAAGGCGGCCGCGACGTCGAGCTGACCTATGCCGTGGCGCGAGCGCATACGCGCCACATGGTCGAGTTCTGCTCGGTCGACCGGCGCCTGCTGCCGACCGGCTACGTGCCGCTGGTCGACTTCGAGCGCACCGCGCACGCCGCCCGCGAGGCGATCGAGCTCGGCGCCAGGGCGTTGATGATCCCGTCGCGCTGCCCTGACGGCCATTCGCCGAGCCATATCGGCTTCGATCCGTTGTGGGCCGTCGCCGAGGAAGCCGGTCTTCCCATCGTTTTCCATGTCGGCGGCGGCGGCAAGCTGCTGGAGGAAGCCTGGTTCAACAACGGCCTGCCACCGGTGCCCGACTTCCATGGCGGCGACGACAATTTCAAGTCGATCGACTACATGGCGATCGCCTATCCGCCGATGAAGGCGCTGACGGCGCTGGTCGTCGACCGCGTGCTCGACCGTTTCCCCTCGCTCAAGTTCGGCGTCATCGAACAGGGCGCGTCGTGGGTGCCGGGCTGGATGCGCAACATGGACAGCGCCCACAACGCCTTCTATCGCAACGAGGAGCGGCTGCAGAAGATGTCGCTGAAGCCTAGCGAGTTCGTGCAGCGCCAGGTCCGGGTCACACCCTATCCGCACGAGGATACGGGCTGGATCATCGCCAACACCGGCGACGAGGTCTGCCTCTTCTCCTCCGACTATCCTCATGTCGAGGGCGGCCGTCATCCCATCAAGCGCTTCGAGGCGTCAATGGAGAAAGCCGGCATCGGCGAGGTGCAGAGACAGCGTTTCTATTGCGACAATTTCATCGACCTGATGGGCGCCGGTCTGGCGCCCGAACTCCGTCACCCCGTACAGGCAGCCGCATGACCTATTCGACTCTCCTCACCGAACGCACCGGACCGGTGCTCACGATCACGACCAACAGGCCCGACGTGCTGAACGCCCAGAGCCGGATCCTGCTCGAGGAACTCGACCACGCCTTCGCGGCGGCCGCCGACGACAAGGACGTGCGGGTCATCATCCTGGCCGGCGCCGGCAAGCACTTCTCGGCCGGGCACGATCTCGGCAGCCCGCAGGAGATGGAGGATCAGAAGAAGACGCCGCTCGAGCCCGGTTTCCAGGGTGAGTACCGCCGTCTCTGGGAGCGCTTCTTCGAGAACACGATGCGTTGGCGCGACCTGCCCAAACCCACGATCGCGCAGGTCCAGGGCTACTGCATCATGGGCGGCATGATGATCGCGTCGGCCTGCGACATCATCATCGCCAGCGAAGACGCCCAGTTCGCCGACCGCGCCGTGAAGTGGGGCGGCAGCCACGTGCAGTATTTCTCGATGCCGTGGGACTTCGGCCCGCGCAAGACCAAGGAGTATCTCTTCACCGGCGACTTCATCAGCGCCGCCGACGCCGAGAAGGCCGGCCTGGTCAATCGCGTGGTGCCGCGCGCGAGCCTCGAGGCGGAGACCATGGCGCTGGCCCAGCGGATCGCCGAGCGCGATCCCTTTGCCCTGAAGCTCGCCAAGGCCTCGGTCAACGAGACGCAGGATGCGCAAGGCTGGCGGCAGGCGATGGAGAACGCCTTCAAGAACTACATGCTCACCATCCCGCATCGCATCGAAATGGGAACCTACGGGCCCGCCGCCCGTGAAAAAGCGCCGAAGGATCGCTTCGGCGTTCTCAACAAGAAAGCGGACTGATCAGCGCTTCGGCGTCATCACAGGCCGACGTGCTGGCGCCGCCAGTCCGTCCGGCACCTTGAAGGTCAGGGTCGTGACCATGCGCATCGTGTCGTAGGCCTCCGTGCCATGGGTGCCGGGTGTCGCATCGATCAGCGACACCTCGACGGCATAGGTGCCCTTCCAGGGCAGTTCGACCTCGAAGGCACCAGTATCGTCGGTCTTGAATTCCCTCGCCCAACCGAACTCGGTCACGACCTCCGCCTTGGCCTTGGGCAGCGGCTTGCCGTCATAGAACACCTTGAAGCTGCCGGGCTGGCCGGTCGGCACGATGTCGAGCGCGATCAGCGGCTTGCGCTCGCTGAAGTCGGCGACGAAGCGCGCCGAGAGTCGACCGAGGGTGTGCGTGACCTTGTCGTTCTGCTTGCGCTCGGTGACCCTCGCCTGTTCGGCCACCACGCTGCTGGCGCCTTCGGGCGCGCCCGTGAACTGAAACGAGGTCGGCTTCTTCTCGGCCTTGAGTGCCACGTCGCCCGAGGCGCCGAACGCCTTCGCAGCCGGCATCGGCTCGAAGCGATCAAGCAGCCCGGGCGAGCCCTCGCGCAGGTTCTCGCCGAACTCGCCGAAATAAAGTTGGTAGCCGGCCGCATCTGGCTCAAGCCAGAGTGCGTGAGCCGACGCGGCGGCCGTGAACGAGAGCCACAGAAAGGCGGCGATGACGTTACGCTTGGTCGATGTCCTCCGGGAGAAGACATCTACCACGACGGCGATCCATTACTAGACGCAATCTAAACAAGGCCGGGCGTTACGACGGCAATGTCGTCACGGCGTACGCGATCGGAGTTCGCCACACGCAGCCTCGCCACGGTGGGAATCCCCGGCACGCTTCGATCGATCGAGTGACCGGTTCATCCGACAACGCGCCCGTCTGCCATTTGCACGATCTCGTCGGTGAATTGGGCCGCCGCCCGAAATCGTGAGTGATCATCATGTCCGTGCGACGCTCGGCTGCAGAGCGCAGAGACGCAAGGAGCTAACGTCCTGTGCCGCCATGAGAAGATTGTCGCGGACCGTTCCGTTGAAGAGTTGAGCATGCTGCGGTGCAACGCCAACGATCCGACTCAGGTCGTCCGTGCAATAGCGACGCGAGTCGTGCCCGCCCAGCCGGATTTCCCCTTCGTACTCCCAGAAGCGTACCCGGAACCGGCCGAGCGAACTCTTGCCCGCACCGCTCGGTCCCACTGCGGCGAGATGCCTGCCGTCCGGTCTCTCCAGATCGAGGCCGTCCAATGCAGACGACGAATCGGAAGCGTAGCGCAATCGCACTGAAGAGAAGCCGAGGCTCCCATCATGCGGTGTGGGCAATGGGTCTGGCCCTGCGACGATGGTTGGGTTCGGTCGGCGAGTGCAGGCACGGCCCGAGACGGTGCGATCGCTCCGCAGCACGGGCGAGTTCCGGACCTACCGGATCAAGTCGAAGGGCCGGAAGCTCGGTACCGGTCTCGGCATCGGCGATGCGGTGGTATCCGGCCGCGTCTGCCTGGTTGAGGTTGCCCGTGACATCGGCTGCTTCGTCGACGGCCCCTTCGTGGTGACGCACAACACTGATCCCGATTGGATGCCGATCATGAAACGGGCGGCGGCGATCGTGACCGACCACGGCGGGAGGACCTCGCATGCCGCCATCGTCAGCCGCGAACTTTGCTTGCCCGCCATCGTCGGGGCCGGCGGTGCGACCCGCCCGTTCCACGGCGAGCAGGGGCTCGACGTGTGCTGCGCCGAGAGTGCCCCGGGATTCGTCTAGGAGAACCGCCGACGTCGAGACAGAAGCGGCCGCGGAGAGAACGCCAAGCGCCAGAGAACTTAGCAACGAGATTCGAATGCAGTCGATCGACCTGCTGTCGGATCGCCTGCTGCATGCGTCTCTGTCTGACAATCGGCTCAATGCGCGGTAACGCCACCTGCGAGCGCGGCTGACGGACCTCCAGATCGTCGCGAACAGCTTGTCCATCCGCCCGATGAGCCTCCGTGACCTCGCGCCGGATTTCGCAATCGGTTGGGACCGAACACACCGGCGCGCAGACGCGCGTTGCAATGGTGCCCGAGCCGATGAGGTCCCTGCCAATATTCCCTGCAGGTTCCGCTATCAAAGTGCGTGAATTGCCCGCCTATCGATCGGCAATCCCGTTCGGCAAATCGTTCCGCCGGCGTGCACGATCACGCGTTCAGCGCCGTTCTCGCTGGACAGAGCGACAGCCCGCCGCACTGCACGGTCCTTCAGGACGGAGAGATCAGTTGCGACAATCATCTTGGGAAAGAGCCAGCAAGATGACTCCGACTTCGCTTTTTTGGCTTGCCGTCCTAGGCGGGTGATCTACCCTCCTTCATATGAAACGCGACCCCGGCGACCATGGACCAATGGGACCTCGCAGGCGATCGGCAGGCTGCAGCCCGGATACCGTTGCCGGCATTGGCCGAGCTATGAGCCGTCCCGTCCGGGACTGAAGAGACGGAAGCGCAATTCACTACATGCCGCTGGCGTTGACACGCGGCGATTCATTGGTGGACATGGAATTCAGGCCTTCAAGCCCAATTCGTAGCGGGATGAATACCAAGCCATCATGAGTGAGCTGATTCCCCTTTCCCTCGCGATCCTGTTCGCCGCCGTGCCAGTGGTGCCCTTCGTCGCGCGCATTGGACGTCGTGCGGCCGCGTGGGCCACCGCGCTGGCGATGGCGGCGGCGCTGGTCGTGCTCTCGCCGTTGATGCCGGAGGTTCTGGCCGGCCGGACGTTCATCTTTCGCCAGCCCTGGCTCACCGAGTGGGGCATCGACCTCTCGCTGCGGCTGGACGGGCTGGGGTTGCTGTTCGCGATCCTGATCCTCGGGATCGGCATCCTGATCGTCCTCTATGCCGCCTACTATCTTCCCATCGAGGACCGGCTTGGTCGCTTCTACGCGCTGCTGCTCGCCTTCGCCGGCGGCATGCTGGGCATCGTGCTGGCCGAGAACATGCTGTTGATGCTGCTGTTCTGGGAGATCACCAGCCTGACCTCGTTCCTGCTGATCGCCTACAGGCATGAAGCCCACGATTCCCGTATCTCCGCCCGCATGGCGCTGGCCGTCACCGGCGGCGGCGGGTTGGCCCTGCTGGCCGGCCTGCTGCTGCTTGGTCATATCGCCGGCAGCTTCGAGCTGAGCGACGTGCTGGCAGCCGGCGATGTCATCCGGGCGCATCCGTACTATCCTGTGGTGCTGGTGCTGGTGCTGCTCGGGGCCTTCACCAAGTCGGCGCAGTTTCCGTTCCATTTCTGGCTGCCCAATGCCATGGCCGCACCCACTCCGGTCAGCGCCTACCTGCATTCGGCTACCATGGTGAAGGCCGGCGTGTTCCTGATCGCGCGGTTCTATCCCTGCCTGTCGGGCACCGACCTGTGGTTCGTCCTGGTCAGTGGCACCGGCGCGATCACATTCATCTACGGCGCCTACGTCGCGCTGCTGAAGCACGACTTCAAGGGCCTTCTCGCCTACTCCACCATCAGCCATCTCGGCCTGATCACGCTGTTGTTCGGCCTCAACACCCCGCTGAGCGCGGTGGCCGGCATCTTCCACATCGTCAACCACGCGATCTTCAAGGCCTCGCTGTTCATGGCCGCCGGCATCATCGACCACGAATGCGGCACGCGCGACATGCGGCGCATCAACGGACTCTTCAAGTACATGCCCTACACGGCAGTGCTCGGCATCCTGGCGGCGGGCTCGATGGCGGGCGTGCCGCTGCTGAACGGCTTCCTGTCCAAGGAAATGTTCTTCGCCGAGACGATCGGCAACCCGACTTTCGCCGCCTATGCCGACCTCACCTACCTGCTGCCGGCGTTCGCGACGGTGGCTGGCATGCTTTCGGTCGCCTATTCGCTGCGCTTCGTCCACGACGTGTTCTTCAACGGCGAGCCGATCGACCTGCCGCGCACGCCGCACGAGCCGCCGCGCTGGATGCGGCTTCCCGTCGAGATCCTGGTGGCGCTGTGCCTGCTGGTCGGCCTGCTACCGCAACTCACCGTCGGCGCCATCCTGGCCGCCGCCGCCGGCGCGGTGCTGCCGACAGGCGTGCCCACCTATACGCTGGCAATCTGGCACGGCTTCAACCTGCCGCTGGTCATGAGCTTCGTGGCGCTGGCCGGTGGCACCCTTCACTATTGGCGCCGGCAGCGCCTGTTCGCCTTTCATGACAGGTACGGGCTCAAGACGACGAGCCCGGTGGTGTTCGAGCGCGTCTACCGCGAGACGACGCGCCTGTCCCAGCACCTGATGGCGCTGGTCGATACCGGGTCGCTGCAGCGCTACATGGCGCTGCTGATCGGCTTCGTGCTCGTGCTCGGCTTCTGGGCCTACTGGACTGCCGGGCCGACGACCCTGGCAGGCCCGCTCGTCGGCACCATGCCCGATGCACTGGCGATCGGCGCCGTGGCGGCGCTTGTTCTGGGAAGCGCCGGCACGGTGTTGTACGAGGCTCGCCAACGCATCGTCGCCGTCATCTACATGAGCGTCGTCGGCCTCGTCGTGTCACTTGCCTTTGTGCGCTTTTCGGCACCCGACCTGGCTCTGACGCAGATCTCGGTGGAGGTCGTGACGATCGTCCTCCTCTTGCTGTCCCTGCGCTTTCTGCCGGCGGCGGCGCCACGCGGCGAATCGCGGTCCCGCCTGGCGCGCGACGCAACGCTGGCCGCGCTGGGCGGCAGCGGCCTGGCGATGCTGACCTACGCCATGCTGACGCGGCCGTTCGAGACCATATCGGGCTTCTACCTGGCGAACGCGATTCCCGGTGGCGGCGGCAGCAACGTCGTCAACGTCATCCTGGTCGACTTCCGCGGCTTCGACACACTGGGCGAGATCACAGTCCTGGCACTTGCCGCGCTCGGCGTACACGCGAGTCTCGAAGGGCTGCGGCTGAAGCCCTATACCGAGGTGGTGACCCGGGAAGCGGACCGGCATCCCGTGATGCTGGCCATGCTCATGCGTCCGCTGCTGCCGCTGGCCCTCGCGGTGTCGGTCTACATCCTGCTGCGCGGCCATAATCTGCCGGGCGGCGGATTCATCGCCGGACTGATTACCGGTGTGGCCCTCATGCTTCAGTACGTGGCCAGCGGCAGCGGTATAGACTTCGCCCAGTCCCGCCTGCAGCGCGTCGACTACGTCACGGTGGCGGCGACCGGCCTGGCGCTGGCCACCGGAACCGGATTGGCGAGCTGGCTGTTCGGTCTGCCGTTCCTGACCAGCGCGCACGGCTACGTCTATCCGCCGCTGATCGGCAAGACAGAGCTGGCTTCGGCGATGATGTTCGACCTCGGCGTCTATCTCGTGGTGGTGGCCGGCGCCCTGCTGGTGCTGTCCGAGCTTGGCGGGCTCAGCCGGCGCGAATTGGGCGCCGCCGCGCCCGCGAAACCCTGCTAGGTCGAGGGCGCCGATGGAATTTCTTTTCGCAATCGCGATCGGCGTACTCACCGCCGCGGCAATCTTCCTCGTGCTGCGGGCGCGTACCTTCTCCGTCATCCTGGGCCTCACGCTGCTCTCCTATGCCGTCAATCTGCTGATCTTCGTCAGCGGCAGACTCACCATCGACGCGCCACCCCTGATGTTGCCAGGTGCCGACCGCCACACCGATCCCCTGCCGCAGGCACTCGTGCTCACGGCGATCGTCATCAGCTTCGGCATGACCGCCTATCTCGTGGCTCTCGCGCTCCGGGCCAAGGGCGAATCGGGCACCGACCATGTCGATGCACGGGAGACCGGCGGATGAACCAGGCGGCAATCCTGCCGATCCTGATCCCGCTCACTGCCGCCATCCTCGTGCTGGCGGGACATCGGTTCGGCCTGCACTTCGCGCGGACCGTGTTCCTCGTGACCGGCCTCCTGCTCATCCCCGTTTCCGCCTGGCTGATCGACCTCGCCGGCGGCGGCGGGATCGCGGTCTATGCGCTGGGCGACTGGCGGGCGCCCTTCGGCATCGTGCTCGTGCTCGACCGCCTGTCGGCGATCATGGTCGCCCTCACGACGGCAATCGCCGTTCCCGCGATGCTCTACGCCACCGCCGGAACGGATACGGCCGGGCGCCACTTCCACGCCCTGTTCCTGCTCCAGATCGCCGGTCTCAACGGTGCCTTCCTCACCGGCGACCTGTTCAACCTGTTCGTCTTCTTCGAGGTGCTGCTGCTGGCCTCCTACGGCCTGATGGTGCACGGCGCCGGCATCGAGCGGGTGCGCGCGGGCCTGGCCTACGTGATCCTCAACCTGGCGGGCTCGGCGCTCTTCCTGGTCGCACTCGGTCTGATCTACGGCATGCTGGGTACGCTCAACCTCGCGGACATGGCCGTGGTCCTGCCGGGCCTCCCCGACGGCGACCATGCCGTGGTGCGCACGGCGTTCGCCCTCCTCGTTGCGGTGTTCGCCCTCAAGGCCGCCCTGCTGCCGCTGTCGTTCTGGTTGCCGCACGCTTATGTGGCGACGAGTGCCGCCGTGGCGGCGCTCTTTGCGATCATGACCAAGGTCGGCATCTACGCGCTGTTGCGGGTTTCGGTCATTGGCTTCGGATCGGCGCCCTTCACCACGGACCTGCTGCAGCCATGGCTGCTGCCGCTGGCGCTGGCGACGATCGCATTGGGCAGCATCGGCGCCCTCGCCGCGCGGCGTCTTGCGGTAGTGGTCGCCAACCTGGTCGTGGTTTCGACCGGCACCCTGTTGGCCGCCCTGGCCGGCGACGAAGCCCACTCCGACGCCGCCGCGCTCTATTACCTCGTACACACGACGCTGGTGACGGCGGCGTTCTTCCTCCTCGCCGATTGCATCGCCGCGGCGCGCGGCGGACAACGCGACACGCTCGAGAGGGGTGGACCTCCCCAGGACGCCGCTGTACTTGGCTTCGGCTACCTCATCCTCGCCGTCGCGGCGAGCGGGATGCCGCCGCTGTCTGGCTTCCTCGGCAAGATCATGGTCCTGCGCTCAGTACAATTCCAAGAGATGGGAGCTGCGATCTGGATCGCGCTGATCCTCTCGGGCTTCGTGACGATGCTGCTCCTGGCCCGCGCCGCGAGCGCCCTCTTCTGGGAAGCCGCGCCGACGAACGAAGCGGCGCCCGCCATCGTGCCCGGAGAGCGATCATACCCCCCAGGATCGCGCCGGAAAGCCGTGGCGCTCTGCCTGCTGGTAGGTGGAAGTCCGCTCCTGACGATCGCAGCGGCGCCGGTCTTCGACTATGTCCGGGCTGCCTCCGACCAGCTTCACGCGCGGCAACCCTATGTCACGGCGGTGCTCGGGCAACGGCACGACATCGCCCGCGAGCGCCGGCCATGAGGTTGGTCCGCCGCCTTCTGCCGCAGCCGGTCGTGAGCGTCGCCATCCTGTGCCTGTGGCTCGGCCTCGCCGGCCACGTCAGTGTCGGCCAGATACTACTCGGCACCCTGCTGGCGCTGCTGATCCCGTTCCTGACGCGGAGCTTCTGGCCCGATCCGCCGCGGATCGCGCGTCCCCTCGTGGGGGCGAGGCTGGCTGCCACGGTTCTCTTCGACATCGTGGTCGCGAACTGGGAGGTCGCGCGGCGGGTGCTCGGGCCGATCGACCGCCTGCATCCCTCCTTCATCGAGGTGCCGCTCGACCTCACGGACGAATTTGTCGCGACCATGCTCGGCAGCATCGTGTCGCTGACTCCCGGCACCGTATCGGTCGATATCGACCGGGAGCGCGGCCTGCTCCTCGTGCATGCGCTCGATGCCGAGGATTCCCAGGCCCTCATCCGAACCATCAAGGCGCGCTACGAGGCCCCGCTCAAGGAGCTGTTCCAATGCTGAGCATTGCAATTCCATCGGCCCTTTTCATGATTTCGGCTGCGATGGCGCTCAATCTGTGGCGGCTGGTCCGCGGACCAGACCTGCCCGATCGCATCCTGGCGCTCGATACGCTCGCCATCAACACCATCGCGCTCATCATGCTGTTCGGCATCAGCCTCGGCAACCCGGTCTACTTCGACGTCGCGCTGCTGATCGCCATGATGGGCTTCGTCGCAACGGCGGCGCTGTGCAAGTTCGCCCTGAGCGGGGACATCATCGAATGAACGGCGAAATGCTCATCGAGGCCGCGACTTCCCTCCTCGTGCTCGTCGGCGGCGCCTTCGCCCTGCTCGGATCGATCGGCCTCGCCCGCCTGCCCGACTTCTTCACCCGGCTACATGGGCCGACCAAGGCGACGACGCTCGGCGTCGGTGCACTGGTGATCGGCTCGATGGTTCATCTCAGCACGCAAGGCAATGGCGTCAGCCTGCGCGAGCTGGCGATCACCCTATTCCTGTTCATCACGGCCCCCGTGAGTGCGCACCTCATGTCGAAGGTCGCCCTTAAGCGGGCCCGCAAGCCGGACAAGGACTCCGCCCCTTGAACTTGCGGCGGCATTGGCCAGGGCGGCGCGAATCACGGCTTCAGCCAGCCCGGCCGACTGCGCACCAGCAATAACGGCAAGGGGCGTTGCCGCGCGGCGATCCTTCCGGCCCGGAACACCGCGACGGTTCTGAAGTTGAGAAGGCTGCCCACGGCCATGAACACGATCCGGCCAAGCTGCCCGGCCTCGCATGTCCTTCAATTGTCGGAGACGGTGTGGACATGGCCACGGCTTGCCCTGGCATTTTCCCGACCCGACATCCTTCATGGCCGCGTTCGAGCATCGCTTCGGCCACCGGCTTCTTCAGTCTGCGGTTCGCCTCCAGGGACAGCAGCCGCGCGCCCGAGGTGCCCGCCATCTTCGCCTTGGGCCAGGCGCCGCTCGCTCGCATCGACGCCCTGCCTCGAGCCGGTCGCGGCGCGCCGGGCGCCGTTACGCGATTCCTACTGCTGTTCTTCTTCATCGCCCGGGGCGGCTGCCTCGACCTCGCGCTGCTCGGCGCCAATGTCGCGGCCGCCCCGATCTTCTCCCGCTTCGTCCTGGTCGGAACGCGCTGCCCCGGAGTTGTTACGAGCGTTACGCCATCGCCAGCGAAGATGGTCCGTGTGGCCATCGAATGCCCTGTCGAGCAAGATAGACGATGACAGAAATACCAAGGCTGGATTTTGCACGCACACACGCAACAAAGGCCGCCCCTTCACAGGAGCGGCCTTTGTTGCAGATCTTACCAAGTACTGTAGAGCTGGTTGCGGGGGCAGGATTTGAACCTACGACCTTCAGGTTATGAGCCTGACGAGCTACCGGGCTGCTCCACCCCGCGTCAAATCCAGCGTATGCAGTTGTCGTTCTATCGGAATGTGAGCCTTTGCGTTCGGAAGATCTGGCAGCGACCTACTCTCCCGTGCCTTGAGACACAGTACCATTGGCGCTGAAGGTTTTCACGTCCGAGTTCGGGATGGGATCGGGTGTAGACCCTTCGCTAAAGCCACCAGATCGTCGGAACGCAAAGGTGTGAGGTCTTTGAAGTCGTGTACAAGGCCACGCAGCGGATGTCGACCGCTGCACGGAACGAATGAAATCAAGCCGATCGAGCTATTAGTACCGCTAAGCTGAATGCATCACTGCACTTGCACATGCGGCCTATCAACGTGGTGGTCTACCACGGCTCTCAGCGAGACCTAGTTTTGAGGCGGGTTTCACGCTTAGATGCTTTCAGCGTTTATCCCTTCACTACATAGCTACCCGGCGCTACGGCTGGCGCCATAACCGGTACACCAGAGGTAAGTCCATCCCGGTCCTCTCGTACTAAGGACGGCTCCTCTCAAGTCTCGTACACCCACAGCAGATAGGGACCAAACTGTCTCACGACGTTTTGAACCCAACTCACGTACCACTTTAATCGGCGAACAGCCGAACCCTTGGGACCTGCTCCAGCCCCAGGATGTGATGAGTCGACATCGAGGTGCCAAACACCACCGTCGCTGTGGACGCTTGGGTGGTATCAGCCTGTTATCCCCGGCGTACCTTTTATCCGTTGAGCGATGGCCCACTCACGCGGAACCACCGGATCACTATGGCCGACTTTCGTCCCTGCTCGACTTGTCAGTCTCGCAGTCAGGCGGGCTTGTGCCATTGCACTCAGCAGCCGATTTCCGACCGGCCTGAGCCCACCATCGCGCGCCTCCGTTACTCTTTGGGAGGCGACCGCCCCAGTCAAACTACCCACCATGCAGGGTCCCGGATCTGGATAACAGACCGCGGTTAGACATCAAAGAACAAAAGGGCGGTATTTCAAGGTTGCCTCCACCCTAGCTAGCGCCAAGGTTTCAAAGGCTCCCGCCTATCCTACACATCCATTCTCTAATGCCACTGCAAAGTTGTAGTAAAGGTGCACGGGGTCTTTCCGTCTAACTGCGGGTACCCCGCATCTTCACGGGGAATTCAATTTCGCCGAGCCCATGTTGGAGACAGCGGGGAAGTCGTTACGCCATTCGTGCAGGTCGGAACTTACCCGACAAGGAATTTCGCTACCTTAGGACCGTTATAGTTACGGCCGCCGTTTACCGGGGCTTCAATTCAAGGCTTGCACCTCTCCTCTTAACCTTCCGGCACCGGGCAGGCGTCA
>Ga0209702_10000936_pt1:27500-59384 | contig 59384 bp, 47 predicted proteins | sample FRY01_FD_187210 | JGI IMG/M metagenome (GOLD analysis project Ga0209702, IMG submission 187210) | Freshwater microbial communities from Lake Fryxell liftoff mats and glacier meltwater in Antarctica - FRY-01 (SPAdes) (version 2) | ecosystem: Environmental > Aquatic > Freshwater > Ice...
CGCCCTCCTCGGCGATGGTCGACTTCGTGCGGGCGCTCTCCTACGACGTCGACTTCCAGCGCGAGCTGAAGCAGGGCCAGAAGTTCACCGTCCTGCTCGAGCAGCTCGTGACGAGCGACGGCAAGGTCACGCATCCCGGACGCCTGCTCGCGGGCGAGCTGCGTCTCATGAAGCGCACCGTCACGATCATCCGCTACCGGCCGCAGGGTGGGGCCGATGGCTTCTTCAACCCCCAGGGCGAGAGCGTCGTGCGCTCCTTCCTGCGCACGCCGATGGATGCCTCGCGCATCACCTCGCGCTTCGGCATGCGCGAGCATCCGATCCTGGGCTTCAGTGCATTGCACGCGGGCGTGGATTTTGCGGCACCGTCGGGCACGCCGATCCTCGCCGCCGGCGCGGGCCGGGTGATGTCGGCCGGGCCGAACGGCGGCTACGGTCTCTACGTGAAGTTGCAGCATACGCACGATGTCGCGACCGCCTATGCCCACATGTCACGCATCGGCCCCGGCATCAAACCCGGCGTGGCGGTGCGGCAGGGACAGGTGATCGGCTTCGTCGGATCGACCGGCATGTCGACCGGGGCGCACCTGCATTACGAGTTCCTCAAGGGCGGCAAGCACGTCAATCCGCTCACCCAGAAGTTCGCGATGCGCGGCACCGTGGGCGGCAAGGATGCCGCGCGCTTCCAGGCCCTGGCGAAGCAGTATCTCGCCCAGTTGAAGAGCGCGCCGGTTGCCGGAGACGCCGCCAGGCCCGCCGAATCGGGGCCCGCGCCAAAGAAAACGGCGCAGGCTCCCAGGGAGCCCGCGCCGTCTCAGGTCGCCAAGGGCGACTAGTATTCAGTCGGCAGCGTCGCTCATCACGCGCTCGCCGCCGACCGTCAGCTCGCCATTCTCGACGCCGGCCTCGACGATGTCGCCGTCGCCGATCTTGCCCTCGAGCAACAGCGTGGCCAGAGGGTTCTGCAGGCTGCGCTGGATCACCCGTTTCAGCGGCCGCGCTCCGTATACCGGGTCGTAGCCGCGGTTGGCCAGCCACTGCAGCGCCTTGTCGTCGATCTTCAGCTCGATCTTGCGATCGGCCAGCAGCTTGAGCAGCTTCTGGATCTGCACCGCGACGATGTCGGTCATGTGCGCCCGGCTCAGCCGGTTGAACAGCAGTATCTCGTCGAGACGGTTCAGGAACTCCGGACGGAAGGCCCGGCGCACCTCTTCCATGACCTGCTCGCGCACCGTTTCGGTGGGCTCGCCGTCCTTCAGGGCCGCCAGATGCGAGCTGCCGAGGTTGGACGTCAGGATGATCAGCGTGTTCTTGAAGTCCACCGTGCGGCCCTGCCCGTCGGTCAGGCGACCGTCGTCCAGCACCTGCAGCAGCACGTTGAAAACGTCCGGATGCGCCTTCTCCACCTCGTCGAACAGGATCACCTGGTAGGGCCGGCGCCGCACCGCCTCGGTGAGCACGCCGCCCTCGTCGTAGCCGACATAGCCCGGCGGGGCGCCGATCAGGCGGCTCACGGAGTGCTTTTCCATGAACTCGCTCATGTCGATACGCACCATCGCGGTGTCGTCGTCGAACAGGAACGCCGCGATCGCCTTGGTGAGTTCGGTCTTGCCGACACCCGTGGGCCCAAGGAACAGGAACGAGCCGATCGGACGGTTCGGGTCCTGCAGGCCCGCGCGGGCGCGACGCACCGCATTCGCCACCGCGACCACGGCCTCGTCCTGGCCGATCACGCGCTTGTGGATGTCCTCTTCCATGCGCAGGAGCTTGGACCGCTCGCCTTCCAGCATCTTGTCGACCGGCACGCCGGTCCACCGCGATACGACGGCGGCGATGTCCTCGGGCATGACCTCTTCCTTGACGCCCTTGCCGCCCGCGACCTCATGGGTCTCGGCCTCCTTGAGCTTCTTCTCGAGGTCGGGGATGACGCCGTAGGCCAGCTCGCCCGCCTTGGCGAGTTCGCCCCGGCGCTGCGCGCTGTCCAGCTCGGAGCGCGCCTTGTCGAGCTGCTCCTTCACCTTCTGTGAATCGGCCAGCTTGTCCTTGGCCGAGGTCCACTGCGCGGTCAGCGCGGCCGACTTCTGCTCGAGTTCCGACAGCTCCTTCTCGAGGCGCTCGAGCCGGTCGCGCGACGCCTGGTCGCTTTCCTTCTTGAGCGCTTCCTTCTCGATCTTGAGCTGCATGATCCGCCGGTCGAGCTCGTCCAGCGCCTCGGGCTTGCTGTCGACCTGCATGCGGATGCGGCTCGCCGCCTCGTCCATCAAGTCGATCGCCTTGTCCGGCAGGAACCGGTCGGCGATGTAGCGGTTGGACAAGGTCGCGGCGGCCACGATCGAGGAGTCCGCGATGCGGACGCCGTGATGCAGCTCGTACTTCTCCTTGAGGCCGCGCAGGATCGAGATCGTGTCCTCGACCGTCGGCTCGGCCACGAAGACAGGCTGGAAGCGCCGCGCGAGGGCGGCGTCCTTCTCGATATGCTTGCGGTATTCGTCGAGCGTCGTGGCGCCCACGCAATGCAGCTCGCCACGCGCCAGGGCGGGCTTCAGCATGTTGGAGGCGTCCATCGCGCCATCGGCCTTGCCCGCGCCGATCAGCGTGTGCAACTCGTCGATGAAGACGATGATCTCGCCCTCGGCCGAAGAAATCTCCGACAGGACGCTCTTGAGGCGCTCCTCGAACTCGCCGCGGAACTTGGCGCCCGCGACCATCGAGCCGAGATCGAGCGACATCAGCTTCTTGTTCTTGAGCGATTCCGGCACGTCGTCGTTGACGATGCGCAGCGCGAGGCCCTCGGCGATGGCGGTCTTGCCGACGCCCGGTTCGCCGATCAGCACCGGATTGTTCTTGGTGCGGCGGCTCAGCACCTGGATGGTGCGGCGGATTTCCTCGTCGCGACCGATCACCGGGTCGAGCTTGCCGTCACGGGCGGCCTGCGTGAGGTCGCGCGCGTACTTCTTCAATGCGTCGTAGGTGTCCTCGGCCGACGCCGAGTCGGCGGTCCGGCCTTTGCGCAGCTCCTGCACGGCCTTCTCGAGGGCCTGAGGCTTCACGCCGCCCTTGGCCAGCGCGTCAGCCGCCTCGGTGCCCTTGGCGAGCACCAGCGCGATCAGCATGCGCTCGACCGTGACGAACGAATCGCCCGCCTTCTCGGCAATCGTTTCGGCCTGATCGAACAGGCGCGCGGTCTCCGGCGCCATGTAGATCTGGCCGGAGCCCTGGCCTTCGACCTTGGGCTGCTTGGCGAGGTTGGTTTCCACGGCGCGGTAGACCGCGCGTGAATCACCGCCTGCCGAGCCGATCAGGTTGGCCGCGAGGCCTTCCGGATCGTCGAGCAGGACCTTCAGCACGTGGTCGGGAATAAGCCGCTGGTGGCCTTCGCGGAGCGCCATCATCTGTGCGCTCTGCAGGAAGCCCCGCATACGTTCGGTGTATTTTTCCTGGTTCATCACTAACCCTTTCCTTTACGCCCCCGTCGAGCGGCGGGCGGAAGAGCGGACCCTCCGGAGAAGCATCCTGAAGGCGATATGGGGTGGGATCGGCGGCCCGCAAGACCTCAGCCCCCGTGCGACTTCCGCATGTCTCGAGCGTAGGCTAAGAACGCCGCCCAACAAGAAGGTGGAGCACTGAATGTCAGCGGGGCACGGCCACGTCGACGCATCGAACAAGAAAATCGCCCTGCTGGTCGCGATCCTCGCGGCCCTCCTGGCGGTATCGGAAATGGGCGGCAAGAGTTCGCAGACCAACTCCCTGGCAAGCCACATCGATGCGTCCAACCTGTGGTCCTTCTTCCAGTCCAAGAGCATCCGGCAGACGACCTTGCGCACCGCCGCCGAAGAGGTCGAGGCCACCTACAAGGACGGTCCGGCGTCGATGCCGCCGGCGCTCAAGACACAGACCGAGCAGTGGCGGCGCACGGCGCAGCGCTACGATTCCGAGCCCGAGACCGGTGAGGGCCGCAAGGAGCTGGCCAGCCGTGCCAAGGCCAAGGAAGAGCATCGCGACCGATCGCTGGCCGCCTATCATATGTTCGAATACGGCTCGGCCTGCTTCCAGCTCGCCATTGTGCTGGCGGGCGCCGCCGCCCTCACCTCGGTGATCTGGCTGACCTTCCTGTCGGCCGGCCTCGGCGTGGTGGGGCTCGGCTTCACGGTCCTGGCCTTCGTCGCTCCCACACTGATCCACCTCTAGGACCAACGAAAACGCCCGCAGGCAGCTGCCGGCGGGCGTCTTTTCAGAAGTTGGATCGACGCTGGCCGGTCAGCCGCGCCGGCCGCCGCTGGCGGGAACGAATTCCGGCACTTCAGGCTGCTCGTCGGCCGCGGGATCGTTGTTACCCGCCGTCGCGCGGCCCTTTTGAAGGAAGGCCACACCGTTCAGGCCGGGCTCCTCTTCGACCGGGTCTGCCTGGCGTCGATCAGACGAGCGGCGCTCGGACTGGCGACCCTCGGACTGGCGACCCTCGGACTGGCGACCCTCGGACTGGCGACCCTCGGACTGGCGACCCTCGGACTGGCGACCCTCGGACTGGCGACCCTCGGACTGACGACCCTCGGACTGACGACCCTCGGACTGACGACCCTCGGACTGACGATCCGATTGACGATCGTCGGGCTGGCCCTGATCGGATGCGGCGTCATCGCCCGGGCCCTGATCGGGTTGTTCGCCGCGACCGCCACGTTCGTTGGACGGCGCATTGTCGCTGCCATTCTGCTGCGACTGGCCGCCGGGCTGGCCCTGCTGTCCTGGCTGGCCTGGTTGCTGGCCTTCCTCGCCATTTTCGCCCCAACCAAGGTTGTTGCGTTGAACGAAGCCGCCCTGGGCCTGGATCATCCGGTAATAGTGATCGGCATATTGCCAATAGGATTCGGCCAGGATGCGGTCGCCGGAGGACGCCGCCTCGCGGGCCAGCGACTGGTACTTGTCGAAAACCTGGTGCGCATTGCCCCGAACCCGTACGTCGGGGCCACTGCTGTCGAAAATCTGGTTTCGATTGGGCGGGCGATTGGGGTTGTGATGCTGGGGCTTGTGATGGTGGGTGTTTCCACCGCCGCTGCCACCGCCGCCACCACTGCGACCGCCGCGCGACCGCTGACGATTGTTTGGTCTCATTAACCTAGGGCCAGTTGCACGCCAGACGGATGTTGTTGTTAGTTCCCCTCTGCCCTTCCCGGGCGCCGTCACGGCTGAATTCAGGGGTTTGGTGTCCGCCGCCATAGACCGGTCGGACCAATGTCCCCCCAAGGGGTGCATTGAACCTAGTCCCATTCCTTCGGATTGCCAACCTATTAATGCCGGGCGGCCACGACGCGCTCGATTCCGCCGAGATCCCTGCGGGCCGGCTGGGGTGCGAGGCCGGCTGCCGAGAAAAGCGTGGCGATCTCTTGGGCTTGCCCCTCGCCCCCTTCAACCACGGCCCAGCCCCCCGGGACGACCAGCTTCGGGGAGGCCGCCGCGATGATGCGATACGCTGCCAGTCCGTCCGGGCCGCCGTCGAGGGCCAACCGCGGCTCGTGGGCGGCCACTTCGGGCATCAGGCCTTCCACCGTGGCGCTCTCGATGTAGGGCGGATTGGAAACCAGCAGATCGAAGGGTCCGCCGAGCTGGTCGATCAGCCGGTCCGTCCAGCCGGCCTGCCGCCAGTCCCCGCTCGCGAGACGCGCGCGGGACGCCACGCCCAGCGCGTCGGCATTGGCCCGGGCGACGGTGAGTGCCGCGTCCGAGGCATCGATCCCGACGCCCGCCGCCTGCGGGTATTCCCGCAACAAGGTGAGCAGCAGGCAGCCCGAGCCGAGCCCGAGATCGAGGATCCGCAACTTGATGCTGCGGTCGGGCAACAGGGCGAGCACCGTCTCGATCACCGTCTCGCTGTCGGGCCGCGGGATGAGAACCGCCGGTGAAACCTTGAACGGCAGGCCCCAGAATTCGCGCTCGCCCAGTATGTAAGCCATCGGCTCGCGTCGTACGCGCCGCGCCGTCAGCTCGCGCAACGTCGCCGCCGCCGCGACGGGCGCCGCATCGGGTCCGCGCGAGATCAGTTGCTCGATCGTCAATCCGGCGGCACGGCTCAGCAGCAGGCGGGCTTCGAAGCGGACATTGTCGATCCCGGCCGCCGTCAGGGCGACGGCCGTATCGCGCAGCAGGGCATCGTGGGAGGCGTTTCCCGCCACGGGCTAGGCCGCAAGCTCCGCCAGCCGCGTGGCCTCATCCTCGGAGGTCAGGGCGTCGACGATGGCGTCCAGCCCGCGCCCGTCGAGGATTTCGGCGAGATTGTACAGGGTGAGGTTGATCCGGTGATCGGTCACCCGGCTCTGCGGAAAATTGTAGGTGCGGATGCGTTCGCTGCGATCGCCGCTGCCGACCTGGCCCTTGCGGTCGGCCGCGCGCACGTCGTCGAGGCGCTGCCGCTCGGCGTCGTAGATGCGCGCGCGCAGGATCTTCATCGCCTTGGCGCGGTTCTTGTGCTGGCTCTTCTCGTCCTGCTGGCTGACGACGACGCCGGTCGGAATGTGGGTGATACGCACCGCCGAGTCGGTGGTATTGACGGACTGGCCGCCAGGCCCCGACGCGCGGAACACGTCGATGCGCAGGTCCTTATCGTCGATCTTGATGTCGACCTCCTCGGCCTCCGGCAGCACCGCGACCGTCGCCGCCGAGGTGTGGATGCGGCCCTGGGCCTCGGTCGCCGGCACGCGCTGCACGCGATGCACGCCGGATTCGAACTTGAGACGGGCGAACACGCTGCGCCCGGTCACCGTGGCGATCGCCTCGCGGTAGCCGCCGATGCCGGTGTCGGAAATCTCCATGACCTCGAACTTCCAGCCCTTCTCGGCGGCGTAGCGCTGGTACATGCGGAACAGGTCGGCCGCGAACAGGGCCGCCTCGTCGCCGCCGGTGCCGGCGCGGATTTCGAGAATGGCGTTCTTCTCGTCGGCCGCATCCTTGGGCAGCAGCATCCGCTTCACGGTGCGCTCGAGCTCGGGCAGGCGCTTGCGAATCTCGGCCGCCTCTTCCTCGGCCATCGCCTTCATGTCCGGATCGGAGGCCATCGCCTCGGCATCCTTCAATTCGCGCTCGGCCTTCTGCCACTCGTTCACCGCTTCGACGAGCGGTCCCAGGTCGGCATATTCCTTCGAGGCCGCGACGAATTTCTGCGAATCGAGCGTGCCGGCGGACAACGACGCCTGCAGCTCGGCATGGCGCGTTACGATCTGGTTGAGTTTGAGCAGCAGCGACATCTCAGACCTTCGGGGCTTCGGCCAGGGTGGCAATGAGGGCTTCGGCGAGACCGTCGAGCGGCACTTCGCGCTGGGTGCCGCTGTCGAGATCCTTGAGCTGCGCCACGCCCTTGGCCAGCTCGTCGTCGCCGATGATCAGTGCCGCGCGGGCATTGAGCTTGTTGGCCCGCTGCATGCGCCGTTTCATGTTGCCGCGATAGTCCTGTTCGACGGTGATGCCCTGGCGGCGGAGCAGGCGCGCGATGCCCAGCGCCGTGGCCTCGGCCGCCGCGCCGAGCGGCGCGATGACGACGGGCCGCGGCAGGGGCTTGGGCTCGTCCGCCAGCATCATCAGCCGCTCGATGCCGCCTGCCCAGCCGATGCCGGCCGTCGGTGGACCGCCCAGCTCGGCGATCAGCCCGTCATATCGGCCGCCGCCCAGCACCGTGCCCTGGGCGCCAAGATGGGTCGTCACGAACTCGAAGGCGGTGTGGGTGTAGTAGTCGAGGCCGCGCACCAGCGCCGGATCGACCTCAAACACGATACCGGCGGCCCTCAGCCCGTCCTGGACGGACTTGAAGAAGTCACGGCTCGCCTCGTTCAGGTGATCGGAGAAGCTCGGCGCGCCGGCGTTGATCGCCTTGTCGCCTTCATCCTTGCTGTCGAGGATGCGCAAGGGATTGCGCGTCAGGCGGTTGCGCGAATCCTCCGAAAGATCGGCCAGGTGGCCGGAATAGTAGTCGGTCAGCACCTTGCGGTAGCCGGTGCGGCTCTCCGGATCGCCGAGCGAATTGATCTTGAGGACGCAGCGGTCGAGAATCGTGAGTCGGTCCAGGATGTCGGCCGCGACCGAGATCACCTCGATATCGGCGCCGGGCTCGGGCGCGCCCAGAACCTCGAGATCGATCTGGTGGAACTGGCGCTGGCGGCCCTTCTGCGGCCGCTCGTACCGGAACATCGGGCCCGCCGCGAAGACCTTGAGCGGAAGCTGCTGTGTCAGCTCGCCGTTCGACACGAAGGCACGGCAGATACCGGCGGTATATTCCGGCCGCAGGGTGAGCGATTCGTTGCCGCGATCGGCGAAAGTGTACATCTCCTTCGACACGACGTCGGTGGTCTCGCCGATGCCGCGGGCGAACAGCTCGGTGAACTCGAAGATCGGCGTCGCCATCTCGCGATAGCCATAGAGGCGCGCCACGTCGCGCGCCGTGTCGACGACGTGCGCGAAGCGCCGGTAATCGTCGGGAAGGAGATCGTGCGTACCACGCACGGGTTGCATCTTGCTCACGGAAAATCGCCTTGAAAGATCGTCGGGAAAGGAAGGCCTGGGTCGCTACTCGGCAGCGGGGCGATGTCGCTCGGCTTCTTCCACCTTGGCGGCCTCGATCTCGGCCGCCTTCTTCTCGATCAGCCCGACCAGATGGTCGACGACGTTGGCGTCCTTCAGACGATGGTGCGGCACGCCCGCGATATAGACCTGGTGGTTGTTGGCGCCGCCGCCGGTGAAGCCGATGTCGGTCTCGCGCGCCTCGCCCGGGCCGTTCACGACGCAGCCGATCACCGACACCGTAATCGGCGTGGTGATGTGGGCGACGCGCTTCTCCAGCGCCTCGACCGTGCGGATGACGTCGTACTGCTGGCGCGCGCAAGACGGGCAGGAGATGATGTTGACGCCGCGATGCCGCAGGTTCAGCGCCTTCAGCATCTCGAAGCCGACACGCACCTCTTCCTCGGGTTCGGCCGAGAGCGAGACGCGGATCGTGTCGCCGATGCCGGCCCACAGCAGCGAGCCCATGCCGATCGACGACTTCACCGTGCCGGTGCGCGTGCCGCCGGCCTCGGTGACGCCGACATGCAACGGGTAGTCGCAGGCGTCGGCGAGCTGCTGGTAGGCCGCGACCGCGAGGAAGACGTCGGACGCCTTCACGCTGATCTTGAACTCGTGGAAGTCGTGATCCTGCAGGATGCGTGCGTGGTCGAGCGCGCTCTCCACCATCGCCTCCGGGCAGGGCTCGCCGTATTTCTCGAGCAGGTCCCTCTCCAGCGAGCCGGCGTTGACGCCGATGCGCATGGAGCAGCCATGATCCTTGGCCGCCTTGACGACCTCGCGGACGCGTTCGGCGCTGCCGATATTGCCCGGGTTGATGCGCAGGCAGGCCGCGCCCGCCTCCGCCGCCTCGAGGGCGCGCTTATAATGAAAGTGGATGTCGGCCACGATCGGGACCTTCGAGGCCCGCACGATCCTGGGCAGGGCCGCCGTCGACTCCTCGTCGGGGCAGGACACGCGAACGATATCCACCCCCACCTCTTCGCAGCGGCGGATCTGGGCGATGGTCGCGTCGGCGTCCGCGGTCAGCGTGTTGGTCATGGTCTGGACGGTGATCGGCGAATCGCCGCCCACCGGCACGGACCCGACCATCACGCGCCGCGACTTGCGGCGCTGGATGTCGCGGTACGGTCTGATGCTCATGAGGACAATGTAGCGGTGGGGCCCCGCCTCCGCCAGCCGGCAAGGCGGTTACGACGAGGCTACAGCCGGGAACGAAAGGTTACAGCCGGGGACCGCAGGGCGCGCTACGGCGCTGCGGTGATCCGGTAGGCGATTCCGGCCGGCACGACGTAGCTTTCGCCGGCGCGCACATAGGTCTGCGTCAGCACGTCGCCGTTCGGCGCCCGCAGTTCGATCCAGCTGTTGATCTTGACGCTGATCGGCGTGTTGACCCGGACCGGCACCGGCGGCGGCATCGCCGGGGTCGGTTCTGGCTGACGGGCCGTGGCTTCCTCGACGGGCGCGCGCGCCGGGTCGATGCGTGGCAAATCGACGGGGGCCGGCGGCTGGGCGGCCTGCGCCTGGCCGATCGACGGGACGTTCATCACGACCGGGGGCGGCGGCGCAGGGACTGAAACGACGACCGGCGGCGGCGCCAGCGGCGCGGCCGGCGCACCGCTATCGAGACGCTGCGCGGGCCATACTTGCGCCGGCAACGAACCGGTGATGGCGCGGGCGGCTTCCGGGGCCGAAGGGGCAGCAGGCGCTGCGCTGGGACGCTCGGAGAGAAGGCGGTCCGGCACGGGCGGGACCTTCTGCGCCACGACGGCCTGCTCGCGCGGCATGAAGTGCCACACGCCGTAGCCGGCGCCGACGACGAGAAGGACGGTCAGCACGGCGAGGCCGATCGGCGCCCGCCTTTCCATGACCGGGAAGTCAGCCGGTAATGTGACCGCACGCTTGATCGGCACCGCGCCCGACAGATGATAGGCGGTCATGACCTTCTCGGGATCGAGACCGACATGAGTCGCATAGGCGCGCAGGAACGCGGGGATGTAGGCGGCGCCGGGAAGCTTGTCGTAGCGACCTTCTTCGATCGCTTCGAGATGGCTGCGACGGATGCGCAGGCTCTTCTCGACTTGAGTCAGGTCCAGACCGCGTGCCTCGCGTTGATCGCGTAGGAGTCGACCGACTGCCTGGCCGGGTCCGGCCTCGCGTTCGATCGCCCGCCAGTCAGCCTGATCCGGCATTCGTATTCCCTGCTTGTCCCCTCGCAGCGAGTTTTAGCAGAGGCCCCCTGACAGGGCAAAAGCGATTCGACTTTATCGTCGTTAAATTTCGATCGCGTGATCGGCGGCGAAGAGGCGCAACGTCTCACGCAACGGACGATCGGGCTGCGCAAGCGCAGAACTCATGAAACCAACGGCCTCATTGAGATCGAGCGAACGAACCATCGCCTTAACAGGACCTATTGCACCGGGAGACATCGACAAAGAGCGCACGCCTATTGAAAGCAGGGCCAGGGCCTCGACCGGTCGTCCCGCCATTTCGCCACACACCGCCACATCCACGCCCGCGGGCCGCACTTTGTTCACCACAAAATGTAGCAGTCGAAGCAGCGCTGGGGACAAACTGTCGTAGCGACCGGCCAAACGGGTGTTGCCGCGATCGGCGGCGTAGAGGAACTGAAGAAGATCGTTCGTGCCAATGGAGATGAAGTCGACGTGTGGCGTCAGACTGTCGAGTTGCCACGCCAGCGCCGGCACCTCGAACATAACGCCAACACGCAGATGCTCGGGCACGGCCTGTCCGCGGCGCTTCGAGCGCTCCACTTCGAGGTCGAGCAGATGGCGGGCCCGTAGCAATTCAGCGACCTCGGCGATCATCGGGAACATGACCGACAAAGGACGGCCATTGGCCGCAAGGATCATTGCGCGAAGCTGCCGGCGAAGCATCGCGGGACGATCGAGCCCGATGCGGATGGCGCGCCAGCCCATCGCGGGATTGTCGTCGCCGAAGGCGCCGATATAGGGAAGGACCTTGTCACCCCCGACATCGAGCGTGCGGAAAGTCACCGGCCGGCCGTCCGCCAGATCCAGCACGCGGCCATAGAGCCAAGCCTGTGCATCGACGTCGGGAAACTCCGAACGCACCATGAACGGTATCTCGGTTCGATAGAGGCCGACGCCGTCGGCGCCGGTATCGTCGAGATGCTGCATGTCGATCAGCAGGCCGGCATTCATGTTGAGCGAGATGCGCGTCTGGTCGCGCGTTGCCGGCGGCAGGTCGCGCAGGGCCGCATACTTGCGGCGGCGCTCGGCGCGCGCATCGATCGCCAGATGAACCGTCTGGAGGATGTCCTCGGCCGGCCGCACCAGCACCTGTGCATTGTCGCCGTCGACCACGATCGGGTCGCCAGCCTCGACGCGCGCCAGCACGTTGAGCGCGCGGCCGACCACGGGGATGTCGAGCGCCCGTGCCACGATCGCCACATGGCTGAGCGCCGAGCCTTCCTCGAGCACGACACCGCGCAGGCGGTTGCGGTCATAGTCGAGCAGCTCCGCCGGCCCCATGTCGCGCGCCACCACGATCATGTCGTCGGGCAGCGTGCTGGGATCGGTCGCGACGCGCCCGGTCAGGCGCAGCAGCAGCCGGTTGCAGAGATCCTGCAGGTCGCTCAGCCGCTCGCGGATATAGGGATCGGTCGACTGGCCGAGGCGCGTGCGGACGTCGTCGAAGGCACGCTGGACGCCGGCCTCGGCGGTGAGGCCGGAATCGATGGCCTCGCGCACCCGTTCGGCCCAGCCGCGATCGTCGACGAACATGCGGAAGGTCTCGAGGATCTCGCGCTGCTCGCCCGACTGCATGTCGTGCGCCTCGAGCATGCGGTCGACATCCTCGCGGACGCCGCGCAGCGCCTCCAGGAAGCGAACCTGCTCCTGCTCGACATCCTCGGCGACGACTCGGTGGATGATGATCCGGGGTTCGTGCAGCACGGCCCGCCCGATCGCGACGCCGGGCGTGAGTTGCACGCCATCGACGCGCAGCGGCAGCAGCCCGATGCCATCGACCTGCTGGACCTCGTTGGGACTGACGACGTGGCTGGCCGAGACCAGTTCCGCAAGGACCATGGCGATGGTCTGCAGCGTCTCGACCTCTTCCTCGTCGTACTGGCGGCGCGTGCGGTTCTGCACGACCAGCACACCCAGCACCCGGCCGGCACGCACGATCGGCACGCCCGCCAGCGAATGGTAAATCTCCTCGCCGGTCTCGGGGCGGTAGGCAAACTGCGGATGGTGCTGGGCATCGTCGAGCGTCAGCGGCCTGCCGTGCGCCGCGATGTCGCCGACCAGGCCCTCGCCGACCCTGAGCCGCGTGCGATGCACGGCCGAGGCGTTGAGGCCCTGGGTCGCGAACAGTTCCAGCACTTCGCCCGCGCGCAGCAGATAGATCGAGCAGACCTCGGCGACCATCTCGTTGGCGACCAGACGCACGACCTCGCCCAGCGTCACTTCGACGGACTCGGCACGCGCCATCGTATCCCGGAGCCGCTTGAGGAGCATTCGCGGTCCGGCCAGGGGAGTCGATCTCTCCATGGTCAGACCGCTAGATGCTTGAGTCGAATGACAACGAAGCTGCGGTCGATGATACAGGCGCAAACTCGCCATGCCCCGGCCGCCGAATTGGTCGGGCGGGCGTTCCGGCAAGACATATGGGCGAGTGCGGCGTCCATGCGCCGCTTATAGCAAGACCCGCGCCGCACTGCCTACCGGCTAATTCGCACAGTCCCGCTGCATTTCAGGACCAATGTGGAGCCGAATGCGGAACCTGATTCCGATCCACTCAGACCGCGTCCAGCTCATAGGCTGTGTGCAGCGCCCGCACCGCCAGTTCGGTGTACTCGGCGGCCACCAGCACGCTGATCTTGATTTCCGAGGTCGAGATGACCTGGATGTTTATCCCCTTGGCGGCAAGGGTTTCGAACATCTTGAGCGCGACGCCCGCGTGGCTGCGCATGCCGACACCGATCACCGAGACCTTGGAGACGTTGAGGTCGGACTTCACCGCGGCGAACTTGAGGTCGCCCTTTGCGCGCTCGAGTTGCTGCACCGCCCGCGCGAGGTCGGCCTTGGGAACCGTGAAGGTCATGTCGGTCGAGCTGCCGTCGACCGAGACGTTCTGCACGATCATGTCGACGTTGATGTTGGCCTCGGCCAGCGGGCCGAAGATCGCCGCGGCGACACCGGGCCTGTCGGGCACCTGGGTCACTGTGATCTTCGCCTCGTCCTTGGCGAAGGCGATGCCGCTCACGACGGACTTCTCGAGGCCCTGGGCCATGATCTCTTCCTCGTCCACAACCAGAGTTCCGGGCAGGTCGCTGCCGAGCGCCTCGTCAAACGACGACAGCACCTGCACGCGCACATGATGATTCATCGCCAACTCGACGGAGCGCGTCTGCAGCACCTTCGAGCCGAGCGACGCCATTTCGAGCATTTCCTCGTAGGTCACGCGATCGATCTTCCGCGCCTTCTCGACGATGCGCGGATCGGTCGTATAGACGCCGTCGACGTCGGTGTAGATATCGCAGCGATCGGCCTTGAGCGCCGCCGCCAGTGCCACCGCCGACGTGTCCGAGCCGCCACGTCCCAAGGTCGTGATGCGGCCTTCCGGCGAGAGGCCCTGGAACCCCGGTACGATCGGGACCTCCCCGGCGGCCATCGTCCTGGCCAGTTCGACGGTATCGATCTCGATGATACGCGCCTTGGCGTAGGCGTCGTCGGTCTTGATCGGGAGCTGCCACGACGTCCAGGAGCGCGACTTCACGCCCTCCTGCTGCAACGCCATCGCCAACAGGCCGATCGTGACCTGCTCGCCCGTCGCCACGACGACGTCGTATTCGCGCGGATCGTGCAGCGGCGCGATCTCGTTCACCCACTTCACAAGCTGGTTAGTGGCGCCCGACATGGCCGAAACCACGACCGCGACCTCGTTGCCGCGCAGGACCTCGGCTTTGACCTTGCGCGCGACGTTCTTGATCCGATCCGTGTCGCCGACCGATGTGCCGCCAAATTTCAGAACGATGCGCGCCATGAACCCACTCGAAGGGCAAGCCCCTGCCCGGAAAGCGGGCTATAGACACCGATGGTGCCATATGGGTCAAGAGAACCATGGTTAAAACGTCGCATACCCCCACTGCCGGAACGGTCGATCCCGCCGATGTCGAACGCTTCTCCCGCATCGCAGACGAATGGTGGGATCCTGCCGGCAAGTTCGCGCCGCTGCACCGGCTCAATCCCGTGCGGATCGGCTATGTCCGCGACCGAATTGCCTCCCACTGGCAGCGCGATCCGCTGGGCGGCGATCCGCTGCAGGGCCTGTCGCTGCTGGATATCGGCTGCGGCGGCGGCCTGTTCAGCGAGCCGATGACCCGTCTCGGGGCCTCGGTGAGCGGTGTCGACGCGTCTGCGCGCAACATCAGCGTGGCGTCGCTGCATGCCGAGGGTCAGGGCCTGGTCATCGACTACCGCCAGGGCACCGCCGAGGCGCTGGCCGAACGCGGGGCGCAATTCGACGTCGTGCTGGCGCTCGAGATCGTCGAGCATGTGGCCGATGTCGATTTGTTCCTGCGGTCCTGCGGTCGCTTGGTGAAGCCCGGCGGCCTCCTCTTCCTGTCGACCCTCAACCGCACCGCCAAAGCCTGGATACTGGCCATTGTGGGTGCAGAATACGTTCTGGGCTGGCTGCCGCGCGGCACCCACGACTGGAAGAAATTCCTCAAGCCCTCCGAGGTCACGCGCGGCCTCAGGGCCGGCGGTATCGAACCGCAGGAGATCGTGGGCGTCGTCTACAGCCCGCTCAGCCGCAAATGGTCGCTGAACAAAAGCGACCTCGACGTGAACTACATGCTTTACGGGACGGCGGGCAGCGCGCCGGGGCGTTGAGGAAAAGAGAAAGGTCCTTCGCTGCGCTCACGATGACAATGTTTACTGCATCGGCGCACTGCGCCAATTACAGCAATGTTGTCATCCTGAGCGCAGCGAAGGACCTTTATTTCCCGCCAGCAGCTCAATTGCCGCGCGGAATCCACGGCAGGCGGCCGAACTCGATACCCTCGTCGGCCAGGGCCTCGGCCTCTTCGTCGCTGGTCTCGCCGTAAATGCCGCGCTTGTCGCTCTCGCCGTAGTGAATCTTGCGCGCCTCGTCGGCGAACTTGTCGCCGACATGCTCGCAGTTCTTCTCGACCTCGGCCCGGACCTTGAGCAAGGCCTCGCGCAGCTCCTTCGGGATATGCTGGGCAAGTGTTGCCATCTGCTGCTGTTGCTCGGGCGACGGCGTGGCAGGCGTCTCCGCGGCGGGCGCCTCGACGGCCAGCGGCCCGCTGTCCTTGCCCTTCTTGCCGATACGGGGCGCCATCAGGGCACGCTCGACCTTCGCCGAACCACAGATGGCGCAGCCGATCAGGGATTTCTTCTCCTGACGCTCATAGGTCTTGCTGTCCTTGAACCAGCTGTCGAACTCGTGGCCTTTGGCGCAGCGCAAACGATACAAAATCATGACAGCTGAAAAATGGTGGCTTGTCGGGCCCGACGCAAGGCCCGATTGTCCCGGCCCGCTCCACCCGCCATTCCGAAGAGCCGCCGCAAGCCGCCGATGACCCAGCCTTCCAACCTCAAAGCCGCCTCGTGGATGGCGGGCTGGCTGACGGCGATGCTGGTCATGGCGGTCGCCGGACGCGAGACGACGCGCGAGCTCGACGTCTTTCAGATCATGGAGATGCGCTCGGTCATCGGCCTCGCCATGCTCTATCCGCTGATCCATCTCGGCGGCGGCTTCGGCACGCTCAAGACGACGCGCCCCTGGCAGCAGGTCGGACGCAACATCGCCCATTACGGCGCGCAGTTCGCCTGGTTCAAGGCGCTGACCCTGATCCCGCTCGCTCAGGTCGTCTCGATCGAGTTCACCATGCCGATCTGGACGGCGATCCTGGCGGTCGCCTTTCTGGGCGAGCGCATGGGGCTGTGGAAGAACCTCGCCGTGGCGCTGGGCGTGATCGGCGTCGTCATCATCGTGCGGCCCGGCACCAACGAGATCGTGCCCGGCCAGATCATTGCGCTGGTCGCGGCGGTGGGCTTCGCCGTCTCGGTGACCATGGTGAAGTCGCTCACCCGCACCGACAGCGTGCTCGCCATCTTGTTCTGGATGCTGCTCATCCAGTCGATCATCGGCCTGGTGCCGGCACTCGACGTGTGGCGCTGGCCCTCCGCCTATGCCTGGACGTGGATCATCGTCATCGCCTTCTGCGGCACCTTTTCCCACTATTGCCTGACACGCGCGATGCTGCATGCCGACGCCACCGTCGTCGTGCCGATGGACTTCCTGCGCGTGCCGCTGGCCGCGCTCGCCGGCTGGCTGCTCTATGGCGAGCGGCTCGACACGCTGACGATCCTGGGTGCCGCCCTGATCCTGTCGGGCAATCTGCTGAACCTGAAGGGCGCGGGAGCTCGCAAGACATGACCCCCTCCTCCTGGGTCGCCACCTGGGCCGGCCTGGTCCCACCCGGCGCCACCGTGCTCGACGTGGCGGCCGGCAAGGGCCGGCATACCGAGTTCTTCGCCGGCCGGGGCCATCCGGTGACCGCAATCGATCGCGACGTGAGCGCGCTGGTTCCCGCCGACACGGTCGAGGTGATCGAAGCCGATCTCGAGGACGGCTCGCCGTGGCCGCTGGCCGGTCGCCGCTTCGGCGCGATCGTCGTCACGAACTATCTGCACCGGCCGCTGTTTCCCGTGCTGTTCGACGCGCTGCAGTCCGGCGGCATCCTGCTCTACGAGACGTTCATGGAGGGCAACGAGCGCTTCGGCAAACCGGCCCGGCCGGAGTTCCTGCTGAAGGACGGCGAGTTGCTCGAGCGGGTGCGCGGGCGCTTCTCGGTGACCGCCTACGAGGCGCGCATGATCAGCCAGCCGAAGATGGCGATGGTGCAGAGGATCGCCGCCCGCCTCACGTAGATCGCGCCGGGCTACCCGCGTGCGCCGCGAACCAGCCGGCCCGGCAAGGCGCCCGTCGCTTCGCCCTGCCGGTAGACGACGGCGCCCGACACGATGGTTGCGTCGAAGCCGTCCGTGCGTTGAACCAGACGCCTGCCGCCCGCCGGCAGGTCGTAGACCACCTCGGGCCGGCGCAGCTTCATCCTGTCGTAGTCGATGACGTTGACGTCGGCCTTCAGGCCGACCTTCAGCAGGCCGCGGTCGCGGAGGCCGATCTCGGTGGCGTTGTCGGCGGTCAGCCGCTTGATGGCCCAAGACACCGGAAACAGCGAACCGCGGGTCCGGTCGCGGGTCCAATGGGTCAGCGTATAGCTGGTGGCCGTCGCGTCGCACATGATGCCGACATGGGCGCCACCGTCGCCGAGGCCCAGCAGCGTGTTGGGACGATCGATCATCTCGCGCACCACGTCGAGATTGCCGGCGACGAAGTTGGTGACCGGCAGATAGACGATCTGTTTGCCGTCGCGTTCGAGCATCAGGTCGTAGGCGACCTCGGCCGGTGGACGGCCCTGCCGCGCCGCGATGGCGCCGATGCTCTGGTCGGCCGTCGGCTCGTAGTCCGGCGGATCGGCGAGCGGGAACATGCGGTCCCAGCGATCGACCAGCCGCCTGCGATCGTCGCCCTCGAACGACTCAGCGAGCAGGCGGGCGCGAAACTCGGGATTGCGCCAATGCGCAAGACGCTCGGCGAAGGGCAGGCGGGCAATGCGGTCGGCGCTCGGCCGGCCGGTGAAGGGGGTCTGCGACAGTTCCAGCCCCAGCAGCACGCTGGTCGGACGCGTGCGCACCTGCGCGGTAATACGCAGACCCTCGCTGTTGGCCTCGTCGATTTCCGCCATCGTCTCGCGCCAACCGTCGGGCCGAACATTGGATTGCAACAACGTGATCGTGACAGGGCGGCCGGATTCCTTTGCCAGTCGCCGGAACAAGGCGACCTCGCCCTCCTGGAAGTCCGAGACGATCTGCAGCCAGCCGGCGTCGGCCTTTCTCATCGCCTGGGCAATCGCGGTGAGTTCCGCCTCCTCGGCGCGCAAGGTCGGGATGTGCTTGCCGTCGGCTGAGCGGTGATTGAGCGTGCGCGAGGTCGAGAAACCCAACGCACCGGCACGCAGCCCCTCGACGGTCAGCTCGGCCATCCGTTGACGGTCCTGCTCGGTGGCGGGTTCGCGGTCGGCGCCGCGCTGGCCCATCACATAGACGCGCAACGCTGCGTGAGGCACCTGGGTCGCGACATCGGCATCGTAGGAACGCGCGGCGATGGCATCCATGAAATCCGGAAAGCTGTGCCAGTTCCACGGCAGGCCCTCCGACAGCACGACCTCGGGAATATCCTCCACACCCTCCATCAGGTTGATCAGCATGGCGTGCTGGTCTTCGTGACAAGGTGCGAAGCCGACGCCGCAATTGCCGAGCACGACCGTGGTGGCGCCGTTCCACGACGACGGCGACAGCCGCTCGCTCCAGGTCACCTGCGCGTCATAGTGTGTGTGCACGTCGACGAAGCCCGGCGTCACGAGCTTGCCGCGTGCGTCGATCTCCTCTTCACCCTTGGCGATGCCGCCGCCGATCGCCGCGATCTTCCCATCGACGATGGAAAGATCGGCCTCGTACGGATCGCCGCCCGATCCGTCGACGATGGTGCCGTTGCGAATCACCAGGCTGGGAGAGGACATCTCGGATGCTCCAGGGTGGGTACAGCCGAGAGTGGCGCGAATCGGCGCGCGGGTCGAGGCCTCGTCTGAGGGCTTCGGAGCATTGAGCCGCGTATCGAGTGCGAACTTCTCCTGCAGCTTCAGCCGATAACTTCCCGGAGCAAAACCTGCCGCGAATATCAGGTTCCAGCTATGCCTCGATACGGCGCTGGGTATCGCGATCAGTTTATGTTTGGCGAGCAGCGTGTTCCCAAAATCCTGCTGACCGGCACTCGGAATACCCGGCACCAGCCAGTTTGCATTCGGGATGTTTGCTGTCTCGACGACGTGGACATTCGCAGGATCGACGATCGCAATCGCCGTCAGGACGTGAGGAACGATGTCGAGGGTTTCAAAACCCTTGTGGACGGCGACCTCAAGGATGGCGGTGGCCGGATCGAGCGAGCAATAGACCGCCCTCACACCCTTGCTGTTCCAGCGGCCGCCTTTTTGATAGGCGCCTTCGCCGCTGCCCCATGTCGATGCATGCTGAGCCGAATCCAGGCGCCATGCCACGAGTTCTCCAGTGCCGAGCGGCGGCGGAAGTGGCGTCATACGTAGACGCCGTACTCAAGGCGCTCCAGGAAATCCTCCACCAGTTCAACGCCAGCCGGGGTTGAGAGGAGATCAATCGGCCGCCTCTGGTTCAATCCCGTAGCGGGCCTCTCCAGCCATTGCTCCGCTCTTTCCTGCGTGCCGAAGACGGTCGTCGCTTTGGCCAGAATTTCCGCGAACTTCCACGTCCGTCCGCTCTGCTCCTGACTGAGAACCTTGTCGGGCTCATCCTTGTGCCGTTGGAATGTGCGCAGGCTCATACCGAGGCCCTTTTGCACCGACTCCAGAACGGCAAGAACGCTCAGAGTATCCAGCAGATAAACAGCTGACCGCCCGGGGAGCCCCTGCTTGAGTAACTCGTGTGCGGCCAGAATGTCCTTAGGTTGATGCCGTAGGACTTGCTTGCCGCCCAACAGTTTAACGATCTGCTGCAGGCGGACGAATTCGCTCTGTATCGTTTCCTGTGGAGGTACCTCGGCCAACTCGACACCTCGCGTCATGTGTCGCTTAAAATGCGACATGTGACGCATAAATTCAAGAGCCCCTCACAAGTTGTCACGCCAACGCTATGAGCCGCTCGGCCCACGTACCTGGCGTTACGTCGACAAGGGCGTGTCAGAATCACCAGCTTTAACCTCATGCTGAGGAGCGCTCCTCAGGAGCGCGTCTCGAAGCATGGGCACGAGCACCGCGCCTGTTGCCAATCCTTCGAGACGCGGCCTGCGGCCGCTCTTCAGGATGAGGTGGTGGGTGTCGACTTGAAGCGAAAAGGCTCTAGCGTAAAAACCTGATCGCGAACCGCGCGCACGACCCTGGACGCCTCGACAGCTCCGAACGCTCGTTGACAGATGTTCCGGCGGACCAGTAGCGTAAGGTCCCATGAGTGGCATTCACCTGCGCACCGCAAACCGACGTCGTCGCTGCTTCCCCGCGGCGGCTTGCGTGGCTGCGTGCAGACAGGCCCCTCCCCTGGTGAGGTCCGCGCCCTAGCGGTCCACTCCCCGAGGCGGCATCAGCCCGCATCTCCGAACCTCCGCAGCCTCTAGCTTCGGGGGTTTTTCTTTGCCTTTACTCCAGCAGCAGGACACCACCATGAGCATTCGCGTCGGCATTGTAGGGATCAGCGGCTTTGGCGGCGGCGAGGCGATGCGCCTGGTCGCGAGCCACCCGTCCTTCGACCTGATCTACGCCGCAGGCGAGGGCAGCGCCGGCAGCCGGTTGGGAGACCGCTTCCCCGGTGTGCCAGCCAGGCTGGCCGAACTGGTGATCGAGAAGTGGGACCCTGCGCGCCTGCCGAAGCTCGACGTGCTGTTCGCGTCGCTGCCCACCGGCACCTCGGCCGAGGCGCTGGCGCGCGTGCCTGAGGATGTGAAGATCGTCGATATCGGCGGCGACCACCGCTATGTCGAGGGGTGGGCGTACGGCTTAGCCGATGTCTGGCCAGCCCAGATCGAGGGTCAGCACCGCGTTGCCAACCCCGGCTGCTTCCCGGCGGCGACGCTGACCGCGCTGGCGCCGCTGCTGGTTCACAAGCTGATCGAGCCCGCCAACATCGTGATCGACGCCAAGACCGGCATCTCCGGCGCCGGCCGGGGCGGTGCCGACAGCAGGTTCGGCTATGCCGAGAGCAACGAGAACCTGGTGCCCTACGGTCTGCTCAAGCATGTCCACATGCCCGAGATGGCCAGGACGATCGAGCGGCTGAGCGGCGGCAGCGCCGCCGGGCTGGTGTTCACGCCCCACCTGGTGCCGATGACCCGCGGCGTACTCGCCACCATGTACTGCCGCGGCCGGGTCACCACGGACCAGTGCCTGGACGCGGCGCGGCGCTTCTATGCCGGGCGGGCGTTCATCCGCGTGACCGACAAGCCGCCGCAGACCAAATGGGCGACCGGCTCGAACCTCGCGTTCGTCAGCTATGCAGCCGATCCAGAGCGCAACCTGGTGATCGCCATGGGCGTGGTCGACAATCTCGGCAAGGGAGCGGCCGGCCAGGCGGTGCAGAATGCGAACCTGATCTGCGGCCTGCCAGAGACCGCGGGGCTGGAGAGCCTACCTGTCTGGCCGTGAGATCTTTTGCTCGCGACCAGTCTGCAAACCACTATCCGGCCGCCCTGATTGGGCTTGACCCCAGGCGTCAGCTACTCTGCCGCCTTTGCGATCGCCGCCTTGGTCAGGGTCGCTGGTGCGTACTTGCGGTCGTGGGTCAGCGACGGAACCATCTTCCGCGCTTCCTCGATCTTGGCCATGTCGACCTCGGCGATGACGAAGCCCGCCTTTTCACCGCCGGCATCGGCCAGCACCTCGCCCCACGGGGCGACGGCGACCGAGTGACCGTAGGTCTTGCGGTTGGAGCCCTTGTGCGTGCCGACCTGCGCCGGCGCGAAGACGAAACAGCCGGTCTCGATGGCGCGGGCGCGCATCAGCGTGTGCCAGTGCGCCTGACCCGTCGGCACGGTGAACGATGACGGGATCGCCAGCATCGTGGCACCGGCATGCGCCAGCTCGCGATAGAGATAGGGGAAGCGCAGATCGTAGCAGATCGTCATGCCGAGCACGCCCCACGGCGTCTCCGCCAGCACCGCCTTCTCGCCCGGACGGAACGTCGAGGACTCGCGATAGCTCTCGCCGCCCGCGAGCTGGACGTCGAACATGTGGATCTTGTCGTAGCTGGCCACGATGCCGCCCGACGAATCGATCAGGTAGGAGCGGTTGCGGATCTGCTCCTCACCCGCCATGCGCACATGGATCGAGCCCAGCAGGAACCAGGCGCCGGTCTCGCGCGCAGCGGCACGGCAGGCCGCGAGCATCGCGTGCTCTTCCTCGATCTGGGCCTTGGCCAGCGTCTCGGTGCGGCTGGCGCCGATCAGGCCGGTATTCTCCGGCGTCATGATGAAGTCCGCGCCGGCGTCACGCGCGAGCCTGGTCTGTTCACGGATGAAGGCCACGTTCTCGGCCATCTCGTTGCTGACGTTGGTCTGGATCAGTCCGGCTTTGAACGCGGTCATGGCAGAAATCCTCAATCCGGCTGCGCGAGCAGCGCGTCGAGCTTGCCCGCCCGTTCGAGGGCGGCGAGATCGTCGGAGCCGCCGATATGCTGTCCATTGATGAAGATCTGCGGCACCGACGTACGGTTGGCGCGCGCGCGCATCTCGGTGCGCTTCTTGTCGTCCATCATCACGTCGGTCTCTTCGTAGGCCGCGCCCTTCTGGTCGAGCAGGCTCTTGGCCCGCGCGCAGTACCCGCAGAACGGCGTGGTGTAGATCTCGATCTTGGCCATGGTGAACCCCTTCCCGACACTATAACGCTGGCCGGACTACCCGCGCCAGTGTCAGGACATCAACCGCTTTGGCCCCGCCGCGTTCCAGCGCGCGTGCGCACGCCTCGACCGTCGCGCCGGTCGTCAGGACATCGTCGACCAGAAGAACGGTCTTGCCGGCCACTTGCGGCTGCCATTTCGGATGAATGTCGAAGGCCTCGCGGACGTTGCGCCGCCGTTCCTTCGCCTTGAGGCCGGCTTGCGAACCGGTCCAGCGTCGCCGCCGCAACAGCTCGGGCGCCAGCAGCAGGTCGCGCCCCGGGTCTGTCGCCGTTGCCGCCCGCACCACGACACGGGCAAGCAGCACCGCCTGATTGTAGCGCCGCATCAGCAGCCGCCGCCAATGAAGCGGCACCGGAGCCACCAGGTCGGCCGACGACAGGAGGTCGGCGCCTGCCCGCGCCATCCAGCCGCCACAGGCCCGCGCGATGTCCGTGCGGTCGCCATGCTTGAACGGCAGGACGAGGCGGCGGCTCTCATCGTCATAGACCAGCGCGGCGCGGGCGCGACGGTAACGCGGCCGACGGGCGAGGCAGGCGGCGCAGAGAGCCTCGGCGCCCAGGTCCTCCGCAAAGGGCGTACCGCAGCAGGCACAGTGCGGCGCGGAAATGAAGGAGAAGCCCTGCCAGCAGCTCGGGCACAAAGCTCCCGGCGCGCCGACGATCTCGTTGCAGCTCAGACAAAGCGGTGGCAGCACGGCGTCGAGCATGGCCCGGCCCACATTCGCAAAGGCTCCGCTCACGGCCCCACTCGCTCGCGTCGGCAACATGCGGCAGATTGAGGCGGCCAAATATGCCCACAGGATGGCGTTCCCCTACCCGCCGCCGCCCTTTGGCCCTACATACCCACTGTGATGAGTCCCGATCCCCTGCTGGTGTTCGACCGTGCCACCTTGCGCCAGCGCCGCGAACGCGCGGCCCGCGACTGGGAGCGTCATGATTTCCTGAAACGCGAGATCGCCGAACGGCTGGTCGACCGTCTGTCGGACGTGCGCCGCAGCTTTCCCCTGGCCCTCGATCTCGGCAGCCACGGCGACGAGGTCGCGACGGCCCTGGGCGACGGCGCGATCGTCGGGCAGCTGGTGCGGGCCGATCTCGGCCGCGGCTTCGCGCAGCGTGCGCGCGAGCTGGCGGTGGTCGCCGACGAGGAGTTCCTGCCCTTTGCGCCCGGCCGCTTCGACCTGGTGCTGAGCGCCATGGACCTGCACTGGGTGAACGATCTGCCGGGCGCGCTGATCCAGATCGCGCGCATCCTGAAGCCCGACGGACTGTTTCTGGGCGCCCTGCTGGGTGGCGCCACCCTGTGGCAGCTGCGTCGAGTGTTGGCGGCGGCCGAGAGCGAGATCGACGGCGGATTGAGCCCGCGCGTCTCCCCGTTCGCCGACCTGCGCGACGCGGCGGGCCTGTTGCAGCGGGCGGGCTTCGCCCTGCCGGTGGCCGACAGCGAGACGATCGAGGTCGAGTATGAGAGCGCGCTCGCGCTGATGCGCGACCTGAGCGGCATGGGCGAGAGCAACCTCGTGATGGGCCGGCGCCGCACCGTGACGCGGCGCGCCGTCCTGCTGCGCGCCGCCGAACTCTACGGCGAACAGTTCATGTGCCCGGGCGGCCGGGTCGCCGCGAGCTTCGAGGTCCTGTTCCTGCACGGCTGGTCGCCGCATGCCTCCCAGCCCAAGGCGCTCAAGCCCGGCAGCGCCGCGCAGCGGTTGGCCAACGCGCTGGGGACTTCGGAATACAGTGCCGGCGAAAAAGTGGAACGGAGCTAGATCGTGCCTGCGGTGAAACTTTCGTTCGGCGGCCTGGTCGCCCAGAGCTTCGGCTTCGTCTTCGCCAACCTCGGCCTGTTCTTCCATCTGGTCACCATTCCGTGGATCGCCTCGCTTGCGATCCGGCTGCTGGGGTCGACGATGCCCCGCGAGTCGCTGATGCCGATGCTGATCGAGAAGGCGGTCGATATCGTGCCAACGGTGATGTTCATGGTGGCCTGGCAGCGCGTCGTGCTGCTCGGCCCCCATCGCGTCGACCGGTTGCCTGGACTGGGCTGGTCGCCGCGCGAGACGGCGTTCCTCATTCACCTGATCAAGGTCGGCGGCTTCACCTTCGTCCTGCTCGCGGCCTTCGTGCTCACCCTGGGCTCGATCGATCCCGAGACGCTGGCAGCCGGCGCCGCGCTGGATCCCGAGGTTGCCCGAAAGCAGGCGCTGGCGGCACCGATTGGCGCAGGATTTACCGTGTCGATCGTGATGGCGCTGCGCATCAGCTACGGCCTGGCCGCGACCTCGATCGACGAACCCTTCTCGCCGCGCCTGTCGTGGGTCCATAGCCGCGGCAATGCCTGGACGATCATCGGCGTGCTGTTCCTGGTGTTCTTCACGAGCGCCCTCGCCACCACGATGGCGACCCTGGTCGTGCTCGGCCTGGTGCGCGGCGTGCTGGGCGCCGGCGAATCGGCGGCCCTGATCACCTGGACGGCGGCCATCCTGGTCTCCTATGGCGGCACCGCCGTGGCGGCGACGGCGCAGGCGCTGATCTTCCGCAACCTTCTCGGCTGGCGCGAAGGCGCGCCGCTGCGGGCGCCAAATACATAGCAGAGGCGAAGCGGCTCATTGGAGCGCGCCCCGCCAGTGGCGCTCAAGCTTTGCCGATGGACAAGACATCAGCGCAACCGGAGTTGCGCGCTCCAATGATCAAAGCAGATCGCGCAGCAGGCCGATCAGCGGCAGGTCGGCGGGCGGCATCCGGTATTTCGTGAGTTCCATCGGCGCGACCCATTTCAGGGTCTGGCCCTCGCGCGGCCGGGGCGTGCCGTTCCACTTGCGGCAGGCAAAGACCGGCATCAGGAGATGGAACGTCTCGTAGCCGTGGCTGGCGAAGGCGATCGGGGCGAGGCAACTCGTCGCCGTCTCGATGCCGAGCTCCTCGTGCAGCTCGCGGACCAGCGCCTGTTCCGGAGTCTCGCCGGGATCGACCTTGCCGCCTGGAAACTCCCAGAGGCCCGCCATCGACTTGCCGGCCGGACGCTGGGCAATGAGAACGCGGCTGTCGACATCGACCAGAGCGACGGCGGCCACCAGCACGAGCGGTCGCCCGCCGAGCGGCGGCGGCCCGCCCGGGCACTCCGCGTCGAAGCCGACCGTCAAGAGCGGTAGCTGCCGTTGATGTCGATGTAGCCGTGCGTGAGATCGCAGGTCCAGACTGTGGCGCGGCCGCGGCCAATGCCGAGATCGATGTCGATCACGACGTCCGAACCCTTGATGTGCTGGGCAACCGGCACCTCGTCGTAGTTCGGCACGACCTGGCCCTGGTCGGTGATGCGGACGCCCCCGATCGAGATGCGCAGCTTGTCGCGATCGGCGCGCTCGCCGGACTTGCCGACCGCCATGACGATGCGGCCCCAGTTGGCGTCCTCGCCGGCGATCGCGGTCTTGACCAGCGGCGAGTTGGCGACCGCCAGGCCGATCTTGCGCGCGGCGCCGTTCGACGAGGCGCCGCCCACGTTGATGGTCACGAACTTGGTGGCGCCCTCGCCGTCGCGGGCAAGAAGCTGCGCCAGCTCGATCATCACCTCGTCGAGGGCGCGCTTGAAGTCCACCAGCACAGGATCGTCGGACTCCTCGATCGGGGCGTGGCGCGCCGCACCGGTCGCGACCATCAGGAACGTGTCGCTGGTCGAGGTGTCGCCGTCGACGGTGACGCAGTTCAGCGACTTGTCGGCGGCGTCGGCCAGCAGCTTCTGCAGGACCGGGCCCGGAATCTTGGCGTCGGTGAAGGCAAAGCCCAGCATGGTGGCCATGTCGGGCGCGATCATGCCCGAGCCCTTGAGGAAGGCGTTCACCGTGACGGTCCGTTCGCCGATCTTGGCCTGGCGGGTGGCGAGCTTGGGGAAGGTGTCGGTGGTCATGATGGCGCCGGCGGCGGCCGACCAGGCGTCTTCCTTGCCCGACTTGATGAGGGTCGGCACGACGGCGGCGATCTTCTCCCAGTCGAGCGGCTGGCCGATCACGCCGGTCGAGGCCATGAAGACCTCGTTGCGCGGGCAGCCCAGCGCCTGGGCGATGGCCCGGGTCGTCTCCTCGACCGCCTTGTCGCCCAGCTTGCCGGTGAAGGCATTGGCGTTGCCGGCATTGACCACGATCGCGCGAACCTTGCCGCGGGCGAGGTTCTTGCGGCACCAGTCGACCGGCGCCGAGCAGGTCTTGGATTTGGTCAGGACGCCCGCGATGGTCGCCCCGGCCGGCACCACCGCCAGCAGGACGTCGTCGCGGTCCGTGTAGCGCACGCCGGAACGCGCGACGCCGAGCTTTACCCCCGCAATGCGGGGCAGCGTCGGAATCGTCTTGGGCGCGAGCGGCGATAGGGCGTGCTTAGCGGACATGTTTCTCCCCTCGGGCGCGGCCGCAGGTACGCGGCCGGCCAGCGGCGGAGCCTACACCAGAAACGCCCGAAAACGTGAGTTCTAGTTGAACGTGAGTTCTACTTCGGCGGCGCGGCCGGAGTCGCGGGCTTGGCCGGCGTTGCGGCGGGAGCCGCCGGCGCCGCCGGGGTCACCTCCACCTTGGTGCCGTCCATGTTGAACTTCTCGATCTTCGAGCCGGCGCGGATCTTGTCGAGCTGGGCCGTCACGGCCTCGCGCGCCAGCTCCTCGCGGATCTGCTCGGAAAGCTCCTCGAGCGCGGGCGGCGGCGCCGTGCGGCGATCGTCGATCTTGATGACGTGGTAGCCGAACTGGGTCTTGATCGGCGCCTCGGAGAGTTCGCCCTTCTTCAGGCCAAAGGCCGCGTCGGCGAATTCCTTCACCATGTCGGACTTCTTGAACCAGCCGAGATCGCCGCCCTCGGCGCCCGACGCCTTGTCGGTCGACTTCTCCTTGGCGATCTTGTCGAAGGCCGCGCCCTTCTTCAGCTCGGCGATCAGGGCCTTGGCCTCGTCCTCGGTGGCGACCAGGATATGGCGCGCATGCACCTCTTCTTCCGGTGGCATCGACTTCAGCCGCTCCTGATAGCGTTGCTGGATCTTCTCCAGGGTGACGAGACGAGAGATCTCCCGCTGGATCCAGAAATCCTGCAGCACCTGCTCCTCGACGAAGGCCATGCGCTTCTTGAAGGCCGGATCGTCGTTGGTCTTGGTCTTCTTGCCTTCCTGAACCACCAGTTTGCTGTCGATGATGCGTTCCAGCAACGCCGGGAACACCGCCTGCAGCGGCATGGAGCGATACTGCTGCGGCAGCGACTGCTGGGCGATTTCGAGTTCGGACAGGCGGATCTGCTGGCCGTTGACGACGGCCACGACCGGGTCCTTGACCGTGACCGGGGCGGCGGCGGCGGCCGGCGGCTTGGCGGCGGGGGCCGCCGGAGCGGCCGGGGGCTTTGCGGGCTGGCCGGCCGGCGGAGTCTGAGCCAGGACGGGACCCGCGAAGAGGGCGACCGCGCCACTCAGGAGGGCGAGGCGCAAGGAACGCAGGTCATGTCTCATGGCAGACTCCAGCAGATTCGTTTAATTCGAAAGGCGCAAACCGTTTACACAGGGCCCGTTGGGCCAAGCAAGCGCCGCCTCCCCGACGAGAGGTGTCATGGCGCTGAATTGCGGCACTTTTTCGTGAGTACCGCGTCCATGGCGGGGCGATGACACTTTATGGTTTGCGCTTCGGCGCGGCTGCGATGGTCCGCTGCGTTGACACTCTACCGGGCGCTCTCTATCTCTCACAGGGAGGGCGGGCCGCTGTGCCCGCCTAAGTCATTATAATATCGAGGTTTTCATGCTTGGCGCGCTTGCCCGGACACTCTTCGGGACGGCCAACGACCGGATCGTCAAAGGCTTCGACAAGACGGTGGCGAAGATCAACGCCCTCGAGCCGCAGTTCGTCGTTCTCACCGACGACCAGCTGAAGGGCAAGACCGTCGAGTATCGCGAGCGCCTGGCCAAGGGCGAAACGCTCGACGGCCTGCTGCCTGAGGCTTTCGCCACGGTGCGCGAAGCGGCCAAGCGGACGCTGGGCCAGCGCCACTTCGACGTCCAGCTCAAGGGCGGCATGGTCCTGCACCAGGGCAAGATCGCCGAGATGAAGACCGGCGAGGGCAAGACGCTGGTCGCCACGCTCGCCGTCTATCTCAATGCTCTCGCCGGCAAGGGCGTCCATGTCGTCACCGTCAACGACTATCTCGCCCGCCGCGACGCGGAGTGGATGGGGCGGGTCTACACCTTCCTCGGCCTCACCGTCGGCATCATCGTCCATGAACTCGACGACGACCAACGCAAGGCGGCGTATGCCTGCGACGTCACCTACGGCACCAACAACGAGATCGGCTTCGACTACCTGCGCGACAACATGAAGTATCGCCAGGATGCGATGGCCCAGCGGCCCTTCAACCATGCCATCGTCGACGAAGTCGATTCGATCCTGATCGACGAAGCGCGCACCCCACTCATCATCTCCGGGCCGGCCGAGGATTCCTCCGAGCTCTACCGCCGCGCCGATACGGTCATTCCGAAGCTGAAGCCCGAGCATTTCGAGAAGGACGAGAAGAACCGCACGGTCGTGCTGACCGACGCCGGCATCGAGGAAATCGAAGACATCCTGCGCACCGACGGGCTTCTGGCCGAGGGCATCAGCCTGTACGCGCCGACCATGGTCTCGGTGCTGCACCACATCACCCAGGCCCTGCGCGCCCACAAGCTGTTCAGCCTCGACGTCGACTACATCGTGAAGGACGGCCAGGTCGTCATCATCGACGAGTTCACCGGCCGCATGATGCAGGGCCGCCGCTATTCGGAAGGCCTCCACCAAGCGCTCGAGGCCAAGGAGCAGGTCGAGATCCAGCGCGAGAACCAGACGCTGGCCTCGATCACCTTCCAGAACCTGTTCCGCATGTACCCGAAGCTCTCGGGCATGACCGGCACGGCGCTGACCGAGGCTGCCGAGTTCTCCGAGATCTACAGGCTCGAGGTGGTCGAGATCCCGACCAACGTCCCGGTCGCCCGCAAGGATGCCGACGACGAGATCTACAGGACGCTGAGCGACAAGACTCGCGCCATCGTCAAGCTGATCGGGGAATGCCGCGCGCGCCAGCAGCCGATGCTGGTCGGCACTGTGTCGATCGAGAAATCCGAGGAGCTGTCCGAGGCGCTGAAGAAGGCCGGCATCCCGCACAATGTGCTGAACGCCCGCTTCCATGACCAGGAGGCCGTGATCGTGGCCCAGGCCGGACGGCCGGGCTCGGTCACCATCGCCACCAACATGGCCGGCCGCGGCACCGACATCCAGCTCGGCGGCAACGTCGAGATGCTGGTGCAGCAGAGCGTGCCCGAGATCAACGCCAGGCTCCCCGACGAACAGGCGCGCAACGCCGAGATCGCCCGGGTCGAGGCCGAGATCCGCGCCGGCGTCGAGCGCGACCGCGCGATCGTGCGCGAAGCGGGCGGCCTGTTCGTGGTCGGCACCGAGCGCCACGAGTCGCGCCGTATCGACAATCAGCTGCGCGGCCGGTCGGGCCGCCAGGGCGATCCCGGCGCCTCGAAGTTCTTCCTCTCGCTGGAAGACGACCTGATGCGCATCTTCGGCAACAACAAGGTGCTCGACTGGGTCCAGAAGAAGGGCATGGCCGACAACGAGGCGCTGACCCATCGCTGGCTCAACAAGGCGCTGGAGACGGCGCAGGGCAAGGTCGAGGCGCGCAACTTCGAGATCCGCAAGAACCTGTTGCGCTTCGACGACGTGATGAACGCCCAGCGCCAGGAGATCTACAAGGAGCGCATCGAGCTGATGGGCACCGAGGACGTGTCCGACACGGTCGCCGGCATGCGCCGCGACGTGGTCGACACGCTCGTCAAGCGGACCATCCCCGAAGGCGTCTACGCCGAGCAATGGAAGATCGGCGAACTCAAGGAAGAGGTGCAGCGCATCTTCGGCCTCGACCTGCCGGTCGACGAATGGGCCAAGGAAGAAGGCATCGCCGACGAGGAGATCAAGGTCCGACTGAACGACGCGGTCGAGCGCGTGTTCGCGCAGAAGGCCGCGCAGTACGGGCCGGACGTCTGGCGCCAGGTCGAGAAGAGCGTGCTGATGCAGATCTTCGACCAGAACTGGAAGGACCATCTCCTGCACCTGGACCATCTGCGCCAGGGCATAGGGCTGCGCGCCTACGGCCAGAAGGATCCGCTGAACGAATACAAGCGCGAGGCCTTCAATCTCTTCAGCGACCTGCTGACCAACCTGCGCGAGCAGGTGGTCACGCTGCTGGCGACCCTGCAGATCCGCATGGAACCGCCGCCGATGCCCGAGATGCCGTCCAACTTGCACGAGGTCCACGAGGACCCCGCGCTGGCCGCGTCGATGAGCGACGACCCCGCCTACGATCCGGCCGATCCGGATGGCGGCGGCGTGGCAACGCTGCACCGTCCGCGTCCGGTCGCCAGGGGTCCGGTCGATCCCAACGATCCCGAGACCTGGGGCAAGGTCTCACGCAACGCGTCCTGCCCCTGCGGCTCGGGCAAGAAGTTCAAGCACTGCCACGGGCGGGTTTAAGATCGTTATTCTTCAATGACTTTATGATCTAATATCTAGCAATTGGGTCTTCAGGAAGTCGAGTGGGTGAATTGAGGGTCGGCAGCGGCTTCTGACCCGCACGGATATTGGCTTTTAGGCATTACGCGGGTTGCCTGGAATAGGCATCCTTATCGCGGCAAAGGCGGCGTCTCACGGAGGCGTATGCGTTCCCGGGCTTTCGTCCGCAGCCCCTCGTGCGTGGCGTCTTCGGCGATCCGAAGGCCTGCGTCATTGACCTTGTCCGGCG
>Ga0209702_10000937_pt1 | contig 59280 bp, 39 predicted proteins | sample FRY01_FD_187210 | JGI IMG/M metagenome (GOLD analysis project Ga0209702, IMG submission 187210) | Freshwater microbial communities from Lake Fryxell liftoff mats and glacier meltwater in Antarctica - FRY-01 (SPAdes) (version 2) | ecosystem: Environmental > Aquatic > Freshwater > Ice > Glacier...
AAAGTCTTTTGCGTGATCCGCAGCTACCTATCTACCGCGCGCAAACAAGGCGTGAACCTCATCACCAGCATCCGTAACGCTCTCGACGGAACTCCCTCCTGCTTCGCTAGGGGTGCTGAATAGTTACGGCGGCTAAAGTATTCACCGGTCTCAAGGCGGACGAATAGAGCCGCCGAATGAGGCAGGCGAAATCAAAACGCCGCCACTCGTCTCCGGGTGGCGGCGTTGTTTTTATTACTCGTTGTAGTGATCAGCGGAAGCTCTTGGCGAAATCTTCCGCGCTGGCTTTCGCGACGACCTTGGTCTTCTGGAAGCTCGATTTTTCGCCCTTTTCGATGAGGAGGCTCTCGTAATCGGCCGCAGACATGGGCAGCTTGATCGTGGCGTCCTGCCAAGTGGAAAGGAGGATGGCGTTGGCCAGTTCGACGCTGTGGATGCCCTCTTCGGCAGGGGAGAGGAGTTTTTCGCCCTTCAAGATCGCGTTGGTGAAGTTTTGCAGGATCTCGATGTGCTGGCCACCGGTCTGATCGACCGGGATGTCCATGTGCCAGCTCTCGGGCATTGCGAAGGCAGCCTCTGCCTCCATACAAAACTTGCTCATCGGCTGGCGGTTGCGCTGGAAGTGGATGCGCGTGCCATCGGTGACGGTCAGGCGGCCCTGCTCGGCGGAAATTTCGAGTTTATTGATGCCCGGTGCCTCGCCGGTGCTGGTGACGAAGGTGGCGGTGGTCCCATTGTCATACTGCATGACGGCGGTCACATCGTCCTCGACCTCAATCTCATGAAAACGGCCGAACTGGCAGAAGCCACGCACCTGCTGGGGCACGCCGAACAGCCATTGGAACAGGTCCAGATTGTGCGGGCACTGGTTCATCAGCACGCCGCCGCCCTCACCCTTCCAGGTGCCGCGCCAGCCGCCGGTGGCGTAGTAGTAGTTGGTGCGGAACCAGTTCGTCACCTCCCAGTGGACGCGGCGCACCGCGCCGATCTCGCCGCTGTCGATGAGCTCCTTCACCTTCTTGAAGCAGGCATTGGTGCGCATGTTGAACATGGCGGCGAAAATCTTGCTCTTATCCGTGTGCGCGGCGATCAGGCGCTCGCAGTCCGCCTTGTGGACGGAAATGGGTTTTTCAACGAGCACGTGCAGCCCGGCGTTGAGCGCGGCGATGCCGATGGTGGTGTGGCTGAAATGTGGTGTGCAGATGAGGATCGCGTCGATGTGGCCGCTGCGAATCATGAGATTCACGTCTGTGAAGGCTTTTTCGCCCTCGGCCAGATTTGGCAGCGTGCCGACGCTTTCACAAAGGGCGGTGGCGCGCAGTCCGGGGATTTTGCCCGCGCGAATGTTCGCGAGGTGTGCCCGGCCCATGTTTCCTAGTCCAACGATGCCAATTCTGACGGTTTCCATGGGGTCGAGCGTAGCAGGACAGGGGAGACGGTCAAGTGACTCAGCAGTTGCCATTCCACGACACACCTGCATTTTAGCCAGATGCAGCCGCCGGGAACCCGCACGATCTGGATCATCCTTGTCATGGGATGGCTGTCGGCGCTGCCCATCACTCCCATCATGGCGGAAGATCTGCGCCTCGGCATCATCGGTTTGGACACCTCGCACTCGGAGCAGTTCACCCTGCGGCTGAACGATCCGGCCAATCCCAATCACATTCCGGGTGCGCGTGTCGTCGTGGCCTTTCCGGCTGGCAGTGACGACATTGAGGAAAGCAAGTCCCGCATCAAGGGCTTCACCGCCGCCGTGCGTGACAAGTTCGGCGTACGCATCGTCGGCAGCGTGGCGGAGGCATGCAAAGATGTGGACGCCATCCTGCTGCTCAGCCTCGAAGGCCGTCCCAGGCTTGAGCAGATGAAGGAAATCATCGCGGCTGGCAAACCCGTGTTCATGGACAAGCCAGTCGCCGCCTCGCTCAAGGACGCCGTGGCGATCTACCAGCTTGCCGCCACCGCCCAGGTACCCGTTTTCAGCGCCTCCGCCGTGCGCTGGTATCCCGGTGTGCTCGAAGTCGCCAATGCCGAGCCGACCCCGGCGCGGAGCGTCATCTCCTACGGCCCGGCGCATGTGCTACCGCATCACCCCGACCTGTTTTTCTATGGCATTCATCCCACCTCAGCCCTGTTCACCGTCATGGGTTCCGGCTGTCTTTCCGTGACCCGCACCACCACGGCCTCCGCTTCCATCGTCACCGGCATCTGGACCGGCGAGCGCACCGGCACGCTGCATGCCATTCATGAAGGCGCGGCCGGCTACAAAGTCATCCGCTTTGGCGACAAGCAGATCACTGAGCAGAAATCCGAGGGCGACTACACCCCGATGCTGCGCGAGATCATCAAATTTTTCCAGACCAAGCAGCCGCCCATCTCGCCCAAGGAAACGCTCGAAATTTACGCCTTCATGGAGGCTGCCGAGGAAAGCAAACGCCGCGATGGCGACCGCGTCACTCTACGCGAAGTCATGCTTAAAGCCGGTGCCCCCGAAGCCTGGCTGCCGGCCGATGAAACCGTTGTTTTACAGCCGCCCAAGTCGGTGCAAAAAGGCCTGCCGCAGCCGGGCGGATCGTGAGTCACTCCGCGTTCTGCACCTGCTCGCGGATTTTTTCCAGCTCCGTCTTCGCCGTGACGACGTGATGCGCGATCTCCGCGTTGTTGCACTTCGAGCCCATGGTGTTGAATTCGCGGAAGAACTCTTGCAGTAGGAAGTCGAGGCTGCGCCCGGCGGGTGCGTCGGCTGCTAGGTAGGTGCGGAACTGCTGCGCATGGCTGGCGGCGCGGGTCAGCTCCTCGGAAATGTCGGTGCGATCCGCGAACAGGGCGATTTCTTTGACTAGGCGCTCGTCATCGAGCGGCAGCGGGATGCCCGCGTCTTCCAAGCGCTGGCGCAGCACTTTGCGCTGGTGCTCGGGAACGGTGACCGCTTTGGCACGAATCGAATCGAGCAGCGATTCGATCACCTTCAGCCGCGATTCGATGTCCGTGCGCAGGCTCGCGCCTTCAGCAGCGCGCATGACGTTCAGTTGTTGCAGAGCGGCGGCCAGCGCCTCCTGAACGGACGGCCAAGCGTCTGCATCTGTGTGTTCCGGCTGCCCGAGGCTCATCACACCCGGCAGCCGCGTGATGTCGGCCAGCGCGATGACCGGCGGGATGTCCAGCTTCAGTGCCAGCGCTTGCATGGCCTGGAAATACTGCGCGGCCAGAGCCTGATCGAGCTGGACGGTTTCGGCTGCTGCCGCTGCGGCCTCTTTGCGCACGGCCACATTCACCCGCCCGCGTGAGACGGCGGCGCTGACCTCTGTGCGCACGGCGTTTTCCAGTTCCGCTAGCTCACGCGGCAGACTCACCGCCACTTCGAGCTGTTTGCGGTTCACCGCGCTGCACTCCACGCTCCAGCTCACTCCGTCACGCTGCGCCTCGCCCCGCCCAAATCCAGTCATGCTTTTCATAGCCATCAGATGGAGCGAAATCTCCCACTGGTAAAGTCTCGGATGCAGCAGATGCATATTCGCCTCGATTCCGGTTTGCAACGCCGCGCAGGCTCCCTAGTCTCGCCCTCCCTATGGCAAAAGCGGCACTCGGCAAAGGACTCGGCGCACTCATTTCGTCACCCTCGGCGGTGAGTGTAGTGTCGCGCCTGCCTGCCCTCGCTCAGCCCGCGCCAGGAGACGTGGTGAATCGCGTTGCCCCGGATCAGATCGTCCCCAGCCCGCTCCAGCCACGCAAAGAATTTCAAAGCGAGCAGCTCACCGAGCTGATGGAGTCCATCCGCGAGCACGGCATCATCCAGCCGTTGATCGTGCGCCGGGTGAACGGCAAGCTCGAACTGATCGCCGGCGAGCGCCGTTACCGCGCCTCACGCGAACTTGGACTCAAAGAAATTCCCGTCATCGTCCGCGAAGCTAGCGACAAGGACGTGCTGGAAATGGCGTTGATCGAAAACCTTCAACGCGAGGGCTTAAATCCCATCGAGGAGGCGCAGGCATACTCCCGGCTCGCCAAGGACTTCCACATGCGTCAGGAAGACATCGCCCAGCGTGTCGGGAAAAACCGCGCCACGGTGGCGAACACCATGCGCCTGCTGGACCTGCCTGAAAGCGTCCGCAACCTGCTGGTCTCTAGCCGTATTTCCACCGGCCATGCCAAGGTGCTGCTCATGCTCAAAAAGCACGATGAGCAGGACCACTTAGCCCAGCAGATCATCAGCAAGGGACTCACCGTTCGCGCCACTGAGAAGGCGGTCGATGCCATCCTGCATCCGCCACCGCCGCCGAAACCCAAGCCGACGGAAACCGACTTTGCCCGTGCCATTGAGGCCGTGGAGCAAAAACTCCTCCAGCACCTGACCACCAACGTCAGCATCCATCACGCCGAGAAAAAAGGCCGCATCGAGATCGACTACTACGGCGTCGAGGACTTGAACCGCATCCTAGCGGTGCTTGGAGTCGAGGAAGAAGCCTTTGCGGAGGAATAGAAGCGGCTCCGCCGCTAATGACGAATGACCAATGACGAACCAGCCCCGCTGCTCCTCGTGATGAGAAAGTTCGTCATTCATTCGGCATTCCTCATTCTAGTTTTGTCATTCCTCGCCGGTTGCAGTCCCGTAAAAACCCAGGATGACAGCGACGTCCGCGCCTTCCTCACTCGCTACTTCTCCACCTGGTCCGCGAAAGACATGGACGGCTACGGTGCCTGCTTTCACGAGCAGGCCCGCATCACCTTCGTCCAGCAGAGCGTACCGCACACCCAGGGCCTCACCGATTTCATCCACGGCCAGAAGCTCAGCCACGCCACCACGAGTGTGCCGATGACCGAGGTGCCCACCGCCATGCAAATCCTGCGCGACGACCGCACCGCGCAGGCCAGTGTGCGCTGGAAACTGACCAAAGGCACCGAGATCACCACCGGCACCGATTGCTTCACTCTCATCCAAACTCCCGCCGGCTGGAAAATCATGAGCCTCGTTTTTTACAACGACTGACCGGCGATAGCGAACTGAGAACTGAGAACACCCCATGTCCCGTCCCTCCACCAAATCTCCCATCCCAACAGCGGACAATGCCACCTCCGCGCGTGGCACCCGCATCTTCCTCGGCCTCTCCTGCTTCCTCGCCGGGGCGACGATGATGGTCATCGAAATCTGCGCCTACCGCCTGCTCGCGCCGTTTTTCGGCAACAGCGTTTACACCTGGACCGCGCTGATCGGCGTCATCCTCATCGCGTTCAGCGTCGGTGGTTACCTCGGCGGGCATCTGGCGGATCGCAAGATGGCGCTCGACCTCCTCGGCTGGCTGCTCGCCGGTTCCGCCGTGCTCACTTTTTTCATTCCAGCGCTGCACACCGTGTTTGCGCTGAGTTTGAGCGCCCGTGGTCTCATTGTCGGTCCGGTGATGATTTCGCTGCTGCTGTTTGCCATGCCCGGCGTGCTGCTGGGCGCGGTGTCACCAGCGGCGGTGCGGTTTTACAGTCTCACGCTCAAAGACACCCACGTCGGCGCGGCGGCGGGCACCATCAGCATGCTTGGCTCACTCGGCAGCTTTGTCGGCACCTTCCTCTCCGGCTTCTTCCTGCTCTCCACCTTCGGCGTGCGCAGCATTTTCTTCGGCACGGCCACCGTGCTGCTCCTGCTGGCCATTGCCGCGTTTTTCCTGGCTAAAAACACCCTCAAACAGCAGGCCCCGGTGATCCTGAGCGGCATTTTCGCCTTCGCGATGAGTGTGCTGACCGTGCCGAAGCCCAAGCCCGGCGTCATCTTTGAGCACGAGTCGTTTTATCATCACATCGAGGTCAGCGAGCAGACCGAGGGCAGCGTGACCCGCCGCATGTTGCAGCTCGACTCCACCATGGAAGGCGGCATGGACGCGACCACCGGCGATCTCATCTTGCCGTATCAGGAATACTGGAAGCTCGCCCTGCTGCGCGAACCGGCGCAGGTCAGCAGCGCCCTGTTCATCGGTGCTGGAGCCTTCGGCATGCCGGAGAACGTCTCGCGTGAGTTTCCCGAAGCTGCGGTCGATGTCGTCGAAATTGACCCGCAGGTCATTGAGGTGGGCCGCAAGTTCTTCAAACTCGACGAGCATCCCCGCGTCCAGGCCCACGCTGGCGACGCGCGCCGCTTCCTGCTACAAAGCGACGGCAAAAAGTGGGATCTCATCTTTGGCGACGCCTACAATGGCATCCGCCAGATCCCGCCGCACCTCGCCACGCGGGAGTTTTTCCAGCAGATCGCCGACCACCTCGAACCCAAGGGCGTGTTCATCATGAATGTGATCGCCGCCGTCTCTGGGCCGAAGGCGGAGCTGACCGCCGGCATGCTCGCCACCGTGCGCCAAGCGTTTCCTTCGGTGGAGGTCTTCGCCGTCGGCTACCGTCGCGATGAGACGCAAAACGTCATTCTCATGTGCTCGCGCGAAAACTTAAAGCCGCTGATCGCCGACCGCTACGTCGCCAAAGGCTCCTGGCAGGAGCGCCTGCTCCGCACGCATGTTCCTGCCGGCACCGTGCCGCGCTCTGAATACGTCTTCACCGACGATCACAACCCTGTGGATGCCATCATCGCACGCGGTCTGCTGGAATAAGAGTTAAGGGCCATCTTGGCCCCTGCTTGAGGGATCAGGATGATCCTCTCCTACTTCAAGGGCTTCGCTGCCGGTGCGAGGGCAGGTGCCACGAACGCGTCGAACACCAGCACGCCTTTGAGCGAGTCCACCGCACGTTCGAGCTGCTTGTCACCGAGCTTGGCGAGCTCCAGTGCTGCAGCCTCGCCAGTGCCGTGGGAGGCGCGCCATTTGCCGATGTTTAATTCGTCCTCGGAAGTCAACGCGGAGATGATGTTCGGCTCGACGCCGTTCTCGTGGATCGTGCGGTGGCCCGGCGTGTAGTACTTTGCCGTCGTCAGTCGCATCGCCGCGCCGTTTTTCATTGGCAGGATCGTCTGCACACTGCCTTTGCCGAAACTCGTAGTGCCGACGATGATCGCGCGCTTCAAATCCTGCAGCGCCCCCGCCGTCAGCTCGCTGGCGCTCGCGCTACCGTGGTTGATCAGTACCGCCATCGGGTACTGGCGCGGCTCCTTGCCGTTGCGCGATGGCGTGCGGTAGGGCGGCGGATTCTGCGAAGCAACGCGGCCCTCCGTGGTCACCACCACTGTGCCTTCGGGCAAAAACTCGCCGCAGATCGCCACTGCGCTGTCCACCAGGCCGCCGGGGTTGTTGCGCAGGTCGAGCACAAAGGCCTGCATGCCCTGCTTTTCCAGTTCGTCCAGTGCCTTGCTCAGTTCACGGGCCGTGGGCGCGTTGAATTGCGAGATGCGCGCGTAGCCAATTTTGAACTCGCCCGCCATGTTCTGCGCCAGCAGCATCGGATCATGCACGGAGGTCTCCGCCAGCGTCTCATGCTTTACCTTGAACTCTAAAAATTGTTTCGTGCCCGGTCGCCGCGCCGTGAGCCGCACCTCGTCGCCCGCCTTGCCCTTGAGCAGTTGCATCGCCTCCGCGATGCCCACGGAATCCGTCAGCACGTCGTTGATGCGCACCAGTTGGTCCGCTGACAATAGGCCCGCAGCAGCAGCCGGGCCATCCTCCCGCACCGTGATGATCGTCAGGATGCCCTGCCGCAGCGCGATGGTGATACCGATGCCCTCGGACGTGTCGCTTTGTTCGCGCTGCATGTCCTCAAACAGCGAGCGGCCCATGTACTCGCAGTGCGGATCAAGCCGGCGCAGCATGCCCTCCAGTGCCCCCTCCACCAGCTCCTCATAGGTGATCTTCGATTCATCCACATAGTTCTGCCGCACCATCTCCATCGCCCGAGTGAGCATCTCCATCTGCACATACGCGTCTTCCGGCGGCGGCTTCACCGCTGGCGCGGCAGGCTTGGGTGCCGTCTTGGACGCGGGCTTTACCTCCGCTGGTTTGGTCTCCAGTTTCGGCGCAGGAGTCGCTGGCACAGGGGCAGGAGTCATCGGTGCCGCGTGAAGACTCACGCTGACGGTCAGAAGGGAAAAGAGTGCGGGGGCGCGACGCATAGCGGCATCCTGCATGATTTCAGGCGCTTGCGACAGGGGAAAATCCCCGCGTATCCGAGAACCCAGTCAGATGAGGTGGTCCGCACACGGAGTGTGCGGACCATAGCACTTCTCATTCCAGCGTGATGCCGCCCCAGTAGGCGAACTCCATGTTCCAGCCGCTGGCGTGGGCTTCGAGGCGCACGGTGACTTCCCGGCCGGTGAACTTCGCCAGATCGACCTCCACGGTCTTCCAGCGCGGTTTTTCGTGATCCACGGCCACTTCTTTGACGACTTGACCGTTGACCACGGCTTTGAAGATCCAATCACCGCGATCATCCGCCGCGACTTGCACCTTCAGCTTCGTCTTCTCGACCTTCAGCTTCCGTTCCAAGCTCGCAGGCGTCTTTTTGTCCGGGAACGGGTGCATGAGCAGCACGTTGGTCTGGCCGTGATACTCGGCCAGCTTCATCGGCGTGCGTTCAAAGTCGGGCGCGCTGACTTTCCAGTCGGGATTCCACAGGCTCACGCTTTCCCAATCAATGGCGCGTGTGTTGGTGCTCTTTGGTTTGGCGGCGGCGGGCTCTTCGACGCCCTGGATGAGCAGTTTCTTCTTCGCCGGCGTCAGCGGGCCTTCCTCCGGCGGGGCGAGGATGTACCAGATCATGTCACGAAACGCCGCATCGGGCAGCATGCCGAAGCCCATCGGCATGAGGCTCTGCTTGGTGTTGGTGAGGCTGGCGATTTGATCGCGCGGCACCACCTGCGCGGCTCCGCCTGCGGCGAGCAGCTTCACATGACCCGGCGTGTCTTCCACGACTCGTCCGGCCAGCGTGCGGCCGTCCTTGGTGCTCACGGTGAAGTTTTCGTAGCCGTTGCCGATGATTTGATTCGGATCGATCACGTTGGCAAGGATCGCATCCAGGTTGCTGCGTCCGCTGCCGATCAAGTCCGGCCCCACCTTCTGTCCGCCGCCGTGGAATTCGTGGCAGACCATGCACGTCGCCGTGAAAATCAGCTTGCCGTTCGCGAGATCAGGCTCGCCGGTCAATGTCGCCTGCTTCTTCTGCGCGATGAGTGATTTCACGTCGTCCGACGAATCCTGCCAGGCACCGAGCACCTTGAAGGCGTGATCGCGGATGGCCTTGTCCTTGCTCGTCGCCAAAGCGCGACGCATCGGAGCCGGGAAGCCGCTGGCGCTGACTTTTTCCGCCGCGATGGCATCCAGCATGGCCTGCGTCCACGTCCTGCGACTGCTCAGTGCTTCCAGTGCGGCGATGCGCACGTTGAAATCCTTCGATCCAGCCTGCTGGATCAGCGGTGCGATGAAATCATCGCCCCCGAGGTCTGCCGCCGCCCGAATCGCCGCCACGGCCAGCGCAGTCGAGGTCTGCGGCATGAGCAGCGGCTTCAGGCCTTCCTTCACCACGCCCGTTTTCACCTTCCGTAACGATTGCAGCACTGTGATGCGCTCCTTCTCCGGCTTCTTCGCATCGTTCAACACGGCAATCATCTCCTTCACCGCCGCGTCATCACCCCACAGCACCGCGAGCGTCTGCGCGTGCTTCTGCACGTCCGCGTTGGCGTTCGAGCGCCACTTCGTGAGGCTGGCGGACACATCCTTCGTCGGCTTGATCACACCGTCTTCCTGGCCTTTGACGAGGCCGTCGAGCGCATGCGCGAGCAGGACGTCGTGCGCGGCGATCTTGTCGCAGAACTCGACGGCGAGATCGAGGTTCTTCGCGTCACGCGTGTCGCACAAACGGCGCATGGCTTTGTGGGAGAGGATGCGGGAGAGGGGTTGGGTGCTGGTGGCGATTTCGCTTAACCACTCGGTGCTGCCACCAGGATTGGCGCTTATTTGAGGTTCCAACGCCTGCCACACGGCGAAGGCATAGCGTGGCGAGTCCTGGTCGTTATTTTTGAGTAGTGCGGCGAGAACTTGCCAGGCATTGGCTGACCATGGCTTTGATGTGCCGCGATCTGCCGTTAGACGTGATTCTGAATTTTGCCTGAGTGCAACAGCGACAGAGTAACGAACTGAAGGATTGCTGTCAGAGGCTAGCTTGGTCAGGGCCTCAAGCGTTTTTGGATCGTTGAAAAGCATGGGAAGATGAGTTTCCTCGCCAATCCACCTCGCACACCAAGCGCGAATGGTTGCAAGCTGGTCACTGCTGTCAGTGACCAGCGGGTGGGTGCTGGTTTGAATGACGCCAAAGTAATTGGCGCATCCAAGCGTCCACATGGCTTCGGTCCTCGTGACAGCAGATTCCGCACTGCGCCAAAGCTTGGACAATCCAACCACCGCTTCGCTTTCGATGCCTTTGTGTGGACGTCTCTCCACCAACATCCGCCGCGCCATTCGGCGCATCCAGTTGTTCGGATGCTCCAGGGTCTTCACGAGGTCGGCGGTGGGGAGTTTTTTCAAATTCAGGTCGGTTTCCGGGCGGGAATGGTCTTGGGAAGCCGCTGAAATTCCAGTTTTTATGAAGCGTGGGCCTTTTTCCGCGCCGGAACTTACCTTTTCAGTCACTGACTGAGTTTGATCCGTTAACGAAAAGATATGTTCAGTCGTCGAATTAGTATGTTCCGGGATCGAATTCGTTTGGTCCGTGACGGAAAAGGTTTGGTACACCATCGACTTAGTTTTGTCCGTAGCTGACAAAACCTTTTCCGTCAGCGACTGAGTTTTGTCGGTGTCGAAAAGACTTTGTCCGTCACGGACTAAACCTTTTCCGTCATGGACTAAACCTTTTCGGTCGCGGACAAAACTCAGTCGATGAGCCGAAAGGGGTGGTTTGCCTGACAAGTCGTCGCCCCAGGCAGCGGCGGTGGGGAGTTTTTCGAGGACGAGACCGGTCGTGGGACGCGAGGCGTGTTCTGTAGTTCCGCCTTTAGGCGGTGCCTTGGAGACGTTCGCCTGATCGGCTGAAGCCGGAACTACGGAACTGTCTTGGGTGGTTACGACGCGCCAGATGCGGCCGCGTTCGCGGTCCACGCCTTCGGGATTGGCTTTGGCGTTTTGGTAGCAGGGATACTTGTCGCACCAGTCCATGATCCAGAGGAAGCCGTCGGGGCCGGTCTGGGTGCTGACGGGGCGGAACCAACCGTCGTTGGCGCGGAGGAAGTCGCGACGCGGCTCGCATTTGAAGGTGGCACCGACGGGCGTGAGCACTTCTTCATGGATGGCGTTGTCGTGGATGTTGCCGATGAAGGCGTGGCCGTGGGTGTCGGCGGGGTAGCGGCCACCTTGATAAATCTGGATGCCGGCATACGCGGCGCGGAAGTGCTTGTGCTTCACGATGCTGGGTAGCAGCTCATACGCGTATGGATTCTCCGGCGCGCCGCCCTGACGCACGTAGATGCCGCCGGGGGCCATGTGGAAGAAGTGGTCGATGACGCAGGCGCTGACGAAGAAGTTGCCCGCGGCGTCGTAATCGCAGCCCCAGGGATTGCTGGTGCCGTCGGCGAAGACTTCGAATTCCCAGGGTAGGACAGGTGTTCCACCTGTTGCAGGTGGGGCGGGCATTTTGCCCAGATGGGAGGCTTCGGGCAGGATGCCCGAGACACTCGATGACAGGCTGGAAGCCCGTCCTACCGGCCGCGCACGGCCAATCCCGGCGTCAAATTTGAAGCCTTCGTTCTCCGGCTGGCCGGGGCGGCGGACTCTGCTGTTGGTGAAGACGCCGTGGGTCATGTAGAGCCAGCCGTCGGGGCCCCAGGTGAAGCTGTTGACGAGCTCATGCGTGTCCTCGCGACCAAAGCCGGTTAGCACGACACGCCAGGCGTCGGGTTTGTCGTCGCCATCGTCATCGCGGAAGTGGATGAGGTGAGGCTGCTGACCGACGTAAATGCCGCCGTCGCCGCAAAGGATGGCGCTGGCGAGATTCAGGCCCTCGACGAAGACGGTGCGCTTGTCGGCCTCGCCGTCGTTGTCGGTGTCTTCGAGGATGATGACGCGGTCGCGCGGGATCTTGTCGCCCAGCTTCGGCATGGGGTTATACTTGTCGTCCTTGGCCTCGCCGCCGAAGGGCGCGGGGTGTTCGGAGCCATTTGGGTACTCGTAGGCCTCCACGATCCACAAGCGCCCGCGATGATCCCAGGTCATGGCGACGGGATTTTGCACCATCGGCTCATGTGCGAAGCAGCGGACCTCATAGCCCTCCGGCACGCTCATTTTCGCGCGGGCTTCTTCGGGGGAAGGGCAGACGGCAGAGGCGGCGGCACGTTCACCTTCGAGTTCTTTGCCAGCGGCAAGCAGATCGGTGGTGAGGAGGCAGAGGGAGAGGAAAACGAGAGAGCGCATGGTTGGTGCAGGTTGTAGCAGGTATTACGGCGGCAAGCCAAGACTTGCTGTCGGACAGGATTTGGGTGGGATCGGACGGTTTGGGCGGCGGGCGTACTGAGATTTACACCGCGAGAGATAGGAAAGCCGCAGAGATCAGGGTCTTGAACCTCTGCGGCGTTCCAATCTCTTGCGGTGTTTCATCTTGAGGCTTGCCTGTGAGACGCGGGGCGATTTGATCGAGGACGAGTTCGAGTAGGAGGACGCGGACGAAATTTTGTCCTGCACAGTGAGCGAATTGGTTCATGATGGCGGTTCACTTCGACTTCACTTTCATGATTCGCAAAACCCCTGAACAACTCCGATCCTGGCGCTGGTATGGCCGTGATGAACTGCGCTCCTTTGGCCATCGCTCACGCGCGAAACAGGCCGGCTGGGGCAGCGAGGACATCGTGGGCAAGCCGATCATCGGCATCCTGAATACCTGGAGCGATCTGAACTCCTGCCACATGCATTTGCGCCTCACAGCGGATGCGGTGAAGCGCGGCATTTTGCAAGCGGGTGGGCATCCGATGGAGATCCCGGTCATGTCGGCGGGTGAGATGCTGACGAAGCCGACGGCGATGTTTCACCGCAATTTCCTCGCCATGGAGACGGAGGAAATGCTGCGCGCGAATCCCATCGACGGCGCGGTGCTACTGGGTGGTTGCGACAAATCCACGCCGGGGCTGCTCATGGGCGCGTTCAGCATGGACATCCCGGTGATCTACATGCCCTGCGGCCCGATGATGAAGGGCAATTGGCGCGGCGAAACGCTCGGCAGCGGCAGCGACGTGTGGAAATACTGGGACGAAAAACGCGCGGGCAATCTGACCTGGGAGCAATGGTGCGAGATCGAAGACGGCATCGCCCGCGGCCCCGGTCATTGCATGACGATGGGCACCGCGAGCACTCTCACCGCCTTGGCGGAGACGCTGGGCCTGTGCATGCCCGGTGCGTCGTCGATTCCGGCCGTGGACAGCGCGCACACGCGCATTGCCGCCGCCGCAGGCCGACAGATCATTGAGAACGTGTGGCTGGACCGCAAGCCGTCCGGCATCGTCAGCGAGCGCTCGTTTGAAAACGCCATCGCTGTGGATATGGCGCTCGGCGGCAGCACGAATGCCATCGTGCATCTTGTCGCCATGGCAGGACGACTCGGCATCAAGCTGCCGCTGGAAAAATTCGACGAGATCAGCCGCAAAGTGCCGTTGCTGGCCAACATGCGGCCTGCGGGCAAGTATTTGATGGAGGAGTTTTATCTGGCTGGCGGCCTACAGGCGCTGCTCAACGGCATGCGCGAGCTGCTGCACACCGACGTGCCCACCATCACCGGCAAAACGCTGGGCGAGGACATCAAGGACGCCATCATTCACAACGAAGACGTCATCCGCACGCCCGCGAACGCGCTCCAGCCCGACGGCGGCACCGCGATCCTGCGCGGCAATCTTTGTCCCGATGGCGCGGTGATCAAACACGTCGCCGCGACGAAGGAACTCTGCACGCACACCGGCCCCGCGCTCGTGTTCGACAGCTACCCGGACATGAAGGCCAAGATCGACGACATGGATCTCGATGTGACGAAGGACACCGTGCTCATCCTGCGCAACGCCGGCCCAGTGGGTGCGCCCGGCATGCCCGAGTGGGGCCAGCTCCCGATTCCGAAGAAGCTCATCATGCAGGGCATCCGCGACCTGGTGCGCCTGAGCGACTGTCGCATGAGCGGCACCAGCTACGGTGCCTGCGTACTGCACATCGCCCCTGAAAGCGCCATCGGTGGCCCCTTGGCGCTGGTGAAGACCGGCGATCTGATCGAACTCGACGTGCCGAATCGCAAACTGCACCTCCACGTCAGCGATGAGGAGTTGGCGAAACGCCGCGCCGACTGGCAGCCCGCCCCACCGCGCTACCATCGCGGCTACGCGAAGCTCTACGTCGAACACGTCACGCAGGCCGATCAGGGGGCAGATTTCGACTTCCTCCAGCACGGTCCCGCCGTGCCGGAGCCGGAGATTTTCTGAGGTCTGCTACTCGAACAGAATATCTCACAAGAACGCCTTCAGAATGACGTGGGTTGGGTGTGTGCGGCGTCGAGGGGCTACGTGAAGCAGCCTGATTCCCTTTGCCGCATCGCCCGACGTTTGGGAGTGTGTGCGTGCAGCGGAGCGTCCAAACCGACGGGCGGGCTGACGCCATGCCGCGCCACGGCGTCCCACTTCGCATCAAGGTTTGGAATGAGTGTGTCGGGATCGCCCGTGATGCGGGTGACTTTGGAGCCGAACACCGGGTCCGCATACGATTCGAGATAGCCTGGCTGGGCTATATTCGGGATTTCCACCGGCGGGCCTTCCTTAGCCGTAACCATGCAGTCGAATGCGCTCGATCATCGCGGCAGCGTCGTGGAGTGCGCGTGGCAGAGGGGCAAGGCGTAAGCCTTGCCCCGCCGACACCGCTGTAGCAGACGCGTGACGGGTGCGTGACTCTGGCGGCATTCGACAGCGGCGTCGCCAATGCCGGGTGGCCCCGGCATCTCTGCCGGCGCACTCCACGACGCTGTCGCGCTTTCTCTCACTCCATGGTGTGCGGGATGGGCAGGCTCATAGTTGGGTTGGATTGAACGAAAAAGCGCTGAATGGCGGGAACACGCAGGACCGTCGGATGACTGTGGCGGCGGTTCATGGCGGGCGCTGGCTCAAGGCTGTGCTTTGACTTCTGTCCGCTCGATAAAACCCTGAGTTGAGGTGGGAGCGAGATCCGGACCGATCAAGAGCTTCCATTTTTCAAATCGATCCGGGTGAATGTCCCGCAGCGCGTCTCTGAGGACGATTGAGAAAACTGGCTTGCCTGTGGGTTGCGAGACAGACCATATCTCCAAGCCGTGCAGGCTTGGTTTTGACTCCTTGGCTTTGGCGAGGATTGACCGGGCTCGGTCCAATGCCTCCTTCACTGTCGGGTGACGACCCGCCACGAGGCAAAGCGATTCCAGATTCAGATGGTCACGAATTTCCTGTGATTTCTTTGGGACATTGCAGATCCATCGAATCTGCGTGTGTTTTCATGCGGCGGCGGATTCTGAAATCATGTCAGGGATTGATCAGTTCAGCGCGTTCGGCGGAATATTTTTTCCAAAGGGAATCGAAACGGCCAGCTATCTCTGCCGCACTGCCGAGGATCAGCCAGTAGCGATAGCGGTAGATCGATTGTGGGCCGAGCGCGGCGCGGTCGATGGGAGCGACGTGGATGCAAGGGCCGGCAGCGGAATCGGCGGACTGGCCACCGCCATGCGGACCGAAATTCCAGTACTGGGTCGAGGATGGGCTGAACACACCGATGCCGATGCCCTGCGCATTGAAGCAGGCCATGGCCTTGCGTGGCGGTGTGGTCTTGCCCCAGGGCGGGCCAGGCGGTTGCATCTCCTCGCGCCATTGGCCGTCGCCGAGGTAACTTTTTATCGCGCTGAAATTGCGCGTGAAGTAGCAGGCGGGAACTTCTTGCGGGCGAATCGCCGCCGGACCCCAGCGATCATCGGGCGCGCGTTTGCAGATCAACTCGCAACGCACGACCACGACTTGAGGCATATCAGGCTCGAACGCGGTCCACTGGCGCATGACGGCGGCAGCTTCCTCGTTGGGCATGTCCCAGAGTTTGGGAATCGTTTCGGCATAGAGCGTGGCTTCGTCTGTCTTCTTCGATTCAGTGACTCGCGCCCATGAGCCAACGCCGCCGCCTTGGATCGGATTCCACGTCCACGGACTCCAGGCCGCGTGTTGGCCGTCCGCCTGACGATTCAGACTCCGCCCGGCGTAGTATGATTGCTGGATGAGGCGACCGGGATCGACGGAGTTGACGAGATTCTTCGGATAAACCGCGCCAGAGAGCCAGGTGATGGATGCGCCCTTATTCAGGTCGATGCCGACTTTGACCGTGCCGTTGTCGATGGTGAGGAGATCCGATGCGCGCTCTAAAACCGGTGGCTCTCCTTGTGCAAACACGAGTGCTTGTATGAGGATGGAAATTGCAATCGAGACACGAAGAAGACGCATGGTGATGGGGTGCTGGGCAGCGAGTCCGTCTACTTCCTCACGATGATCGCCCAGTCTTCACCGGCGTCTGCTGGCGCATTACCGAGGCTGATCTTCGCGCCAGCGTTCACTTTCGTGACCGAACCGTTTTGCACGCCGCCGCCGGTGCGTGGATTGAACCAGCTCACGCTGAATTCTCCATTCGCATCGCTCAGATCGAGCTCCGTCGTGCCGCCATTCGGCAGATAGACGAGATAGACTTCGCCAGCTTTCGCCAGGCAGTATTGGCTGTTATCGTTCTTACCGTTGCCGATCAGAGCGTCGGAGTTGGTCATGTCTTGAAACGGAATCTTCGCGTCGCGGAAGAACTCCAAGGCGATGCGGCAGAAGTCCCAGCTCTTGTCGCGGCTGTGGAAGTCCTCGCAGATGAGGTCGTTCTCGGGCAGCGCGTAGCCGAAGTAGTATTCCACACCCGCGCCGCCTGCCATGAGATTGCCCCAGAGGCAGAGCTTGCGGATGTCATGCATGGTGTAGGGCTTTGACTTTACGTCGCCAGTCGTCACGTTTTCGGTTTTCTTGGCCTTCTCGATGGCGATGCCGTCGGTGCCTTTGTAGCCGATGTCCTGCGGCACCCCGAGTCCGGCTGGGTTTTGCTCATCCTGCGCGACCACCCAGGGCTTGCCGGCTTTGGCGGATTCCTGTAGCCAGACCAGCGCGCGCTGGTGGCTGGTGTTCCAGGGATTCTGCAAAGAGGTGCCAGTCAACTCCGACGCGGCACCGAGCAACGGCAGATAAACTTTCTCCTGCTGCGGTGGGAACGAGTGGATAACACGGTTGTGCTGATACGGGTCGGTCTCTTTGAGGTAGCGCAGCATGTCGATGACCTCCTCCGCGCTCTGCGTGTTTTCTTCACCGATGTTCCAGTTCACCGCGAGCGCATGACCGAAGCGGGCGATGAGTTCGCGGCAGTAAAGTTTGCGCTCGATGCCGAGCTTGCCGCCGTCCAGCGACTCGGGAATGCTGCCTGCCTCGCTCTTTGGACCGCGCCGATCATCGTCCATCTCGTTTTCCTGAAGTTTGAAGTGCAGGTACAGGCCGAGATTCGTGCCGTGATCGAACACAACGCCCCATTGGTCGAGCTTCGAGCAGTCGTAGTGGAGCTTGTCGTCGCGATTCACGAAGGGCCACACGTTGTCGCCATCTCCGGCGGCATTGTAGGTGAGAAAGCTGAAGACGTTGAGTCCCTTTGCTGCGAGGTAATTCAGCGCGCCGATGAGTCCTTTGCCCTTGCCGTTTTTCCAAGCCGGATCGCCGTCCTTCCAGTCCTGCACATGCGGTTTCCAGGTCTTGAGCGGCACCTTGTTCGGCAGACCCGCGATGGTGTTGTCGAAATCCGCATAGCCGAGCATTGTTTCCGGCGCGTCGGGTCCGGCTTTGAGAAAATAATCTTTCGATCCGGCGAATTGCAGGTGGTGCTTGCCGACATACTGCAAACGCCCATGCGCACGGAAGTCGCGTCCGGTTTTATCGCTCGTATTGACCTTAAAACTGCCCGTTTGACCATCGAACGGCTTCACCGCCTCACCACCGCCGACGAGCGCGGCACTTTTGCCTTTGGTGAAACTCACGCGGTAGGTCCACTGGCCCGTTTTATCCGGTGAAAGATGCGCCAGCCACGCCGTGCCCGATTCAGCGCTGCTGTTCGCGGCTTTGCCATCGGCGGCGAAGTAGCCGGGCACCACATACTTGGGCGCGCCGCTCTCATGCGTGAAGGTGACGTTGAAAGCGAGGTCGGTGAAGGGATTCGGCTCGTTGTCGAATTCATCCGCGAAAGGGCCGTCAAGAGCGAGCGTGACCTTGTGCCACTGCTTGAGTTCACCACTCGCAGCGACGGAACCGTTACCATCGGGCTGGCGGACAACTTTTCGTTTGGCGGCAACGGCTGGCGCGCTGGTCTTTGCCGCCGCCTTGCCGTAACCCGCAAAACCTTCCGGAAGAAACGCATCGGACTTGGCGAGGATGATTTGATCCACCTCAATGCCGTCCTCACGCATGGACATCAGCAGCTCATGCTCACCCGCCTTGTCGATGTCGAGCCAGAGTTGCAGCGGCACGCCGGTGTGGACGGTTTCGGTGCGCTGCTTGCAGTCCCAGTTCCAGCCATCCTTCTGCACCGTCTGCCAGCGCGCGCCGCTCTCCGGCCATTCGCCATCAAGACCGAAGTGCAGGCCATTGTCTTCGCTATTCGTCGAATAGACCCCCACCCAGACGTAATAGCGGCCTGGGGTCGTGACTTTAATCGGATAGCTCAGCACGGCCATCTCGCCGCCCTTGTTCGTAAAATTTTCGCCATTGATGAGCTTGTCATCATGCGAGCGTCGCGTGTCCGGCAGCAGCTCGATATAAGCACCACCGCTCGCGCCTTCGACATGCGGCGGATCACCATCGGGACTCACCGCGGGTGTCGAAGTCGCGGAGGTGATGTGCCAGGCGCGTTTGTCGGACAGCGTTTGCTTGGCGAAGCTCTCGGCTTCGACGGTGATGATGTCAGCGGCAAGGAGACCGCTGCTCCAGGCGAGGAAGGGGATGAGGGCGATGGGTTTCATGGTTGGAGGCATTGAGTCTTTTAAATCAGCGCTGCTGCGTGCGCCTTTCATAGCTCGCCTATTTCCCTCAGAAAGGCGACCTGTCGCACGATCTGCGCGTCGCGATTTTCGATGACCTTCTGCGCATCACGCTTGGTCCAATCGTAGAAGCCCTTGCCGCTTTTCATGCCGACGTCACCAGCGGCCAACTTGTCCGTCATGCATGCAGCAGGGATCGTGTTGCGAGCGAGGTCCGGCAGCAGGTAGCGCTGCACGCGTTCCGCCAGCTCCAGTCCGACGAGATCCATGTTCTCCATCGGGCCGAGCGCGGGCAGGCGTAGCGCAAAAGTCAGCTTCACCACGCGATCCACATCTTCTGCCGTGCAGACACCCGCATCGACGAGCGCCAGGCATTCGCGCCACATCGCGTGCATGATGCGATTGCCGATGAATCCTGGCACGTCCTTGCAACGCACCGGCACCTTGTCGATGTCCTCCATCAAGGCGCAGGCGTCGTCGAGTCTCTCCGGCGGCGTGCCTCCACCGGCGATCATTTCGACCACGGGAATCAAATGCGGGGGATTCCAGAAGTGCGCACCGACAAGCAGAGCCTCGCATTCGCCGCCACGGCCCATCTCGGTGATGCTGAGGCCACTGGTGGCGGAAAGAAACAACGCGCCGCGCTTCTTGGCGTCATCGAACTTGCGAAACAACTCGGTTTTCTGCTCCATGACTTCAAGGATGCAGTCGAGGACCACGTCCGCCTCGCGATCCATGCGTCCAAGATCGGCTTCGAGGATGATTTCACCACCCGAGCGCTTCGCTGGACCGATGTTGGCATCCGACCATGCTGACAAACGGGCGAGTTCGGTTTCGACCGTGCGGAGTTTCGCTTTATCGCGTGCCCAGAGCAGCACGCGATAGCCCGCGCGTTGAAACGCGACGGCTGAGGAAGCGCCCATCTGGCCGATGCCGCAAATACCGATGGTGGTGGAGTTGGGGTTGGAGATCATGCGCGGGTTTCGTTGAGGGGTTGTTCAGGTTTCATAGTCACCCACAACAACGCAGCCAGCACATTCAAGCCAGCGGAGACATGAAAAAAAACGACATGCGATCCCGTTCAGTCAAGTAGGTAGAGCGGCGTATCGTCTGGGTGGTAGAGTTTAATTGGTCGCAGCGCGGCGAATCAAGTGACGGCTCTTACATCACTTCTTCCTGCCTTTCATGGCTGGTGGAGCTTTGGCCTCGGTTTCTTTGAGGGCGCGGAAGTCGTGGGAGATTTGTTCGGCTTTGGCTCGGGTGGCGGCGGTGTCATTCCAGAATTCCTGCACCACGGCTTCGATTTCGGGATAGTCTGAGCCGTCGTCGCCGATGGCTTTGCGACGCTCGGCGAGTTGCTGTTTCAGATCGGTAACGAGCGTGGCATACCTTCTTCATTTCAATGGTAGAAACAGCCGTGCTGGCTCCAGCCTGCCGCCGAGATCATAGCCCTTATTGATGTGGTCGTACTGGCCGGTGAGCACACAGGCGCGGCTGGGCGTGCAGATGGAGTTGGTGACAAAGCGATTTTCAAACAGCATGCCCTCCTCCGCGAGGCTCTCGAGCGTGGGGATGGGATTCAGCTTCGCCAATCGCCCGCTAGACGCGCCGATGGTCTGCGAGGTGTTTCATGCAAGGTTTAGGGTGCGATTTCGCGCACCTGACCGTGCTCACGGACATTCGCGAGCAGCGCTGTGAGTTCGGCGACTTTTTCGGGCTGGATGGCGTAGAGATTGTGCTTGTGGGCGAGATCTTCGCGCAGGTTGTAGCGCTCGCCTGGCTGGTCGTGACAGTTGGTCAAGAGACCGCATCTTGACCTCCTGTCCTAGCGAAGCGTCTGACGCGGCCTCGCGGCTACTTCATCGGATGCAGCTTCAGCAGCTCATCGGTGGTGAAGAGCATCATGCGACCGGGGTTGGCGTCACGGACGGCTTTCACTTCGGCGGGCGTGATCGGGTCGGCTTTGTTGCCGAAGTGATTGCGCACGAAGGTGAGCACGTTGGCGAGTTCCTCGTCCTTGAGCATGCCGCCGAAGGGCGTCATCGGCACTTGGCCGTTGTATTCTTTGTCGCCGACTTTGATGGGACCCATGAGGCCGTACATGGCGATCTTGATGAGGCGGTCGCGGTCCTGCATGACCCAAGGGCTGTTCTCGATGCTCGGGAACGCGGGATCAATGCCAGCGCCGTTCGGCTGATGGCAGGTGACGCAGTGGCCTTCGCGGAAATAGACTTCCTGACCGGCGGTGAACTGCTTCTTCGCGGCGGCGGCGAGATGTGCGGGAGGTGGCACAGCCTTGTACTCAGGCCGCACGACTTCGACGACACCGTTGAGGCGATCGGCGGCGGTTTTCGCGGCAGCACTGTTCCAATCGTCGAGCGGGAGCTTTGAGGCGATGGCGACGATGTTTTTGGCGGCGGGAATGTTCGGCAGCCATGAAGCGGCGACGATGGCTTCGAGGCGCACGCGGCCATGTTCGTCACCGGCGGCTTTTTCGAGGAGGGCGACGTGATCGGTGATGACGTGCGTGTTGTAGCGCAGCACGCGGACGGCGGCGGCGCGGGCGTGGAAGTCGCTGGAGGCGAGCATCTCGCGCAGCAGGCCTTCATCGACTTTGTTGGCACCCCAGGTGACCCACAGGGCTTCGAGTTTCGCGTGCGTGTCTTTCTGCTCGGCGGCCCAGGCTTTCGCGGCAGGGACGATCTCGCTGGCGGGATGGGCACGCAGCTCGCGGCGGGTGCGATAGCGAGTGCGCAGCTCGGGTTCCTTCAAGTTGTTCAGCAGCGTGGCGACGGACGCTCCGGCGACCTCAGCGGGCTTCACCAGCGGGCGGCTCGGATAGGTGATGCGGTAGATGCGGCCATGCACATGATCGCGCAGCGGATCACGCGCGTTGTGCTGCATGTGGCCGATGAGGACGTTGTGCCAGTCGATGACGTAGAGCGATCCATCGGGCGCGAACTCGAGATCGACCGGGCGGAAGTTGCCGTCGGTGCTGACGAGCAGGTCGTGGCGATGTGCGGTTTTCCAACCGGTGCCTTCGTCCTCGATTTTGACCTGTTTGATGCCGAGGAAGCCGATGGCGTTGCAATAGATGAGGTCGCCCTGCACATCGTCGGGGAAGTGGCGCGAGGAAACGATCTCCAGACCGCTCGTCGGGCGCACCTTGTGGTCTTTCGGCACGAGATCGGCGGCGGACGGTGTCTTGCTGCCGAAGGCGGGCTTCACCTCGACGGGCAGCGCCCAGTTCATCGTGGTGCCGGAGGTGTGCAGGAGGAAATCCTGGCCCCACTGGTCAAACACGAAGCCCCAGGGATTCGGGATGCTCATCTGGATGGTGCGCTCGAGCTGGCCGCGCTGCGGGCTGTAGCGGAAGAAGCCGCCATCGACGCAACGCACCGGGCCGTAGGGTGTCTCGACGTTCGAGTGGAGGAACACGCCCTCGCACATCATGAACGCACCGCTAGGATCGGCGGTGTAGGCGCTGATGGCGTGATGCGTGTCGTGCGTGTCGAAGCCGCCGAGGATGATCTCCATGCTGTCGGCCTTGTCGTCGCCGTTCGTGTCGCGAATGAGCACGATGTTCGGCTCCTGCGAAACATAGATGCCTTCCGGTGCGAACTCGAAGCCGATGGGCAGGTGGAGCTTGTCGGCGAACACGGTTTCCTTGTCTGCCTTGCCGTCACCGTTCGTGTCCTCGTAGATGAGGATCTTGTCGTTCGGCATCGGGTCGCCGGGCTTGTAATGCGGATAAGCGGGCATCGTGGCGACCCACAGGCGGCCCTTGTTGTCGAAAGACATCTGCATCGGGTTCGCGAGGTTCGCGAACTCCTTCTCGCTGGCAAACAGCTCGACCTTGTAGCCCTCCGGCACGGTGAGCGACTTCAGCGCCTCTTCGCCATAGAGATAGGTCTCGCTGCCGTTCTTCACGCTCGGCACATAGTTGGTCGGCACGGGTGCCAACGTATGCGTCTTGCTGTCATCGACCTTCAGCTCGGTCGTCTTGCTGCTGGTGACGGCGTGGATCAAATCATCACGCAGCGCGGTCATCTCGCGCGTCTTCTGCACCTCGTCCGGGTAATTCTGCGGCCCATACGGATTGTAGCGGCGACCGTGGGCGTGGACGCCGTTGAGGATGTTGTAATCGTTGTTCCACATCCAGTCCTTCTCCTTCACCGCCGCATGTACCAGCGCGGGGTCAGCCTTCGATTCACGGCTCTGATGGCCGTAGAGGCCGGTGGCGAGCATCTCGGCGACTTGCTCATAACCTTTGTCGGTCGGCACAAAACCGCCCGTGGTGAAGAACTGGCCGCCCGTCGCATAAATCGCCTGCGTCGGCGAATAGAGGTCGATGTAGGTCAGCTTGTGCTTCTTCGCGACTTTCTCGATGGCGGCGGCGTAGAGCAGCAGGTTCGAGTTTTCCACGTCACCCTTTGGTAGGTCGCGTTTTGCGCTTTGATTTTCATACGCGATCGGGCTGACGAGCACGACGCGCGGTGCGGCCTTGCCGTTGTAGGCTTTGCTCAACGTGTGGATGACCCAGGCGTCGAGTTCCGCCTCGAAATTGCCCACCTTGCTCGGGCCGTCGAAGGACTCGTTGTAGCCGAAGAAGCCGACAATCGTGTCCGCCTTCAGATGCGTGAGCCACTGGTCCGGCGTGGAATAAAAACCCTGGCCCGCGTGGATCGTCTTGTCGGGATGAAATTTATCCGCGCCGGGGAAGGCCCACTGCGACGCGCGTGACGGATGCGGGCGGAAGCCTGGCGTGTCGCCCACATGGCCCATGTTGCGGAAGTAGAGATCGCGGTCCGGGTAGCGGAGTTGCAACTCGGTCTCGATGCGGCTGTACCAGGTGTCGCGCTCGGCCAGGCCATTGCCCACCAGCACGATGCGTTCGCCCTTGCTCGGTGGCGCGACGCTTTGCTCACGCGCCGCTGTGGCGGCAGGCGGTTCAGCGCTGGCCTGATGCGGGGCGTTGTTTGGCACTTCTTCCTTCTTTTTCTCGGCTTTCTTACCGCCTTTCTTGGCCACGACCTCTTTAGGCTTGTCCTCAGGCAGTCCCATCGACGGGCTGCTGCCTGTCGCGAAGTCACCGGGCTTCAGATTGCGCTGCTTGTAGTAGCTGGAGTCCTTGATGAAGCCGTAGAACGTCGGATTGAAGGGATCAATGAAGGCCACGTCGGCTTTCGCCGGCACTTCGAGGCCGAGCAAATGATGCGCGGCGTTCACGATGAGGCGGCGCAGGTTTTCATCCGCGTAATCGACCGAGGCACCCATCGTTGTGCAGAAGGCCTTGCCCTGCGTCTTGCCATCTGGGGTGGTGTAGCTGTGCAGCCATGCCACTGGCTGCTGCGGGTCGTTCTTCGCACCTGCGAGCGCCTTCGATTTCGGATCGAGCGTCTCGGTGACCTGCCCGCGCAGCAGGATCGTGTCGTTGTCCGGCGTCACATGAGGTGCGCCATACACATCGCTGAGCGCAAAGATTTCGCCCACGCCGCGCAGCACCGCGTTGGATGCATTCGCCGCCTCCACCACCGAGCGCGTGCCCTCCCTCTTGTGAGAACCATGATGGCTGACCCACTGCTCGCCGAGGATTTTCCGCCCGAACTCGCTCCATTTGAAGTCCCCCGTCTTCGCGCCGCCGGTGAAGGCATGCGTGGCGGTGCGGAAGCCGATCACTGGTTTGCCCGCGTTCAGGAACTTCGCGAAGTGCGCCAGACTGTCGTCAGGGAGCTGGCGGAAGCGCGTGCCGATGATGAGCAGGTCCGCATCATTAAGCTTTTCGACGCCGCGCATGTGCGTCTGGTTGTTTGGGTCGATGTAGCCGCCCTTTTCGTCCGTGGAAAACAGCACCACACAGTTGAAGCCGTGCGTCTTGGCCAAAATCTTCGCCAGCATCGGCATCGATTCCTCCGTGCGGTATTCCTCGTCGCCTGCGACCAGCACGACGGTCCTGCCTTTGCCCGCGCCAACGGGATTCGCGGCGATTTCGAGATAATCCTGCGCGGACGCAGCCGAGACAAGGAGGGCGAGGGTGAGTAGGAGGTGCTTCATGGTTGGAATAAAACGTGCGGGGAAAGCTATACCGCATGACGCGGCAAAACCGGACAAGAAAATATGCGAAAAAGCTACTTTGCCAGCGCCGCGATCTCCTCGTCGTTCAGCACGCGGTCCCAGAGGGCGAACTCGTCCATCGCACCGCTCAGGTGGCGGATGGCCACGCCGCCTTTGCCGCGTGGGTCGCTCCAGTTGCCGAGTTCGGCAGTGCCGATTTTTAGCGGCGAGGAGTCCTTCAACGACAGTCGGGCGAGCAGTCCGCCATTCGCGTAATGCCTCGCTTCCTTGGCGACAGGATCAAAGACGACAGCCAAGTGTGTCCAGCGCCCGAAGCGTTCCGGCGTGAAAAATTCCGCCGTGTCGTAATCGCCGTGACGCGTCGATCCCACTCCCGCGATACCAAGGCGCACCTTCCCCGCGTGCGTGATCTGCCAGTGAACGCGGCGCTCGCCCCAGCCTTCGGACATGAAGAGCGAGTTGAAGGTGCGATCGAGGCCGTTCACGCGGACCCACACGGCCATCGTCAGTGCCGTGGTTTCACCGGGAACATTCAGCCGCACGCGGTCGCTTACGTTGCGAAATTCCAACGCACGCTTGCCCGGCCAGCGACCGGTCGTCCATGAGGCACCCACGATGCTGCCATCCGCGATTTCTCCGCCGTTCGCGGCGTGATTGAGCAGCGAGCGCGAGCCTTCGTCGTCCTGGAAGTCGAACCGCAGCCGCAATCCCGCGTCGGCGTTCAATTTCGAACTGGAGGTGAGCCATTTTTCAAAATGGACGCGCTGGGACATCGCGCTGCGTGCATCGAGATCATTCAGCGAAGCAAAACTCGACGCATTCGCTGTCATCGACGCTTGTTTGTCGGCAAAAGCCATCGCCTGACCTTCCTTGAGCGATTTCATCGTTGCGGCGGGCTGATGCAGTTCCACTTCGCCTTTGAACACATGCACTTCTGCATTCGCGGCACTCACGTCGAGGCCGAACTCCGTGCCGAGATCAACGATCGTGCCCTTCGGCGTGTTGATGCGGAAACCTTTGGCCTGAGGCGGCACCTGGGCGCTGAGTTTGCCGCGCGTGCAGGTCGCCTCGCTAGAGGACACGAGCTGCAGCTCTGCCGGCCCCTCAATCAACACGCGCGCGCCTTGATAAAACTCGATCTGCGCGATGCCCGACTTCAATTTGAGCCAGCCGGGCGAAAGTGGCGTTCCCGGCGTGATCGCGGCCGATTCCCATTCCAGATTCACACCGCGTGTCAGCACCGCCACGGAGGCCGTTGTCTCCTCTGTTTCGGGGCGCAGTTTCAAGGCGGCATTCATCACCCAGGTGCCCAGTAGCGTGATGCAGGCCGCCATCGCCGCCACGCTGGTCACGGTGGTGAAGGTAAAGCGGCGCTTCGGCAGCAACGCAGGGCGGACGATGTTGTTCGCCACCAGCGGCTTCGTGGCACGCAACATCGCATCCATCTCGAACTGCTGGATCAGCCGCTCACCGAGTTCCGGCTGCGCTTTGAGCAGGTCGTGTAACTGCTCCGCCTCGGCATCGCTCAGTGTGCCTTCGAGGTAGTGCTGGGTCAAGGTGTCAGCGTCAGACATGCGCGGCTCCTCCTTGGTTCATCGAGCGCTCGATGCACTCGCGTAGCTTTTCGCGCACGCGCGACAGAGCGCGGCACACGGTATCCTTTTTCATGTTGATCTGATCCGCGATCTGCGGCGTGGCGATGTCTTCGTAATAATAGAGTTCCACGAGGTCGCGGCTCTTCTCTGGCAGTTTTTGCAAGCAGGCGCGCAGCACGCCGATCTCATCCTCATAGCGCGGCGGCGCTTCGCGTTCCTCCGCCAGCAGGCGAATGTGATCCGCCAGTTTTTGCACCACCACCGGCTGCTGCCGTGTGCGCTCGCGCCACTGCCGCATCGCGATGTGTCGCGTCATTGTCGCCAAAAGAGGCCGCGCATCCGTGCTCAGATCCCACTTGTCCTCCTTCTTCATGAACTCCAAAAAAAACCTGCTGCGTGATGTCCTCCATCAGCCCCGGCCAGGGCGCATACTTCAGCGCCACGCCCCTCACAAAGTCGTGATGAGCGAGGAAAACCTGTGCGGCCTGGGTCTCGTGCGTGTTCATGCGTCTGTCATTATCTCACGCCGGAACAGGAAACCGGTTTTCCGGCGAATCCGGTGAAGTAACCGCCCTCGCGCAGCCGCACCGTGTAGGAGTCTGCGAAGAACCGCCGCTCCAGATCGCCGTGCTCGAAATTGCAGCCGTGTCAGTACTCGTACAGACCCGTCAGCACGCAGCAACGGCTGGCCATGCAGATGGTCGTGGTGTTGTAGTGATTGGCAAAGCGCACGCTGTCGGCGGCGAGTTGGTCGAGATGCGGCGTGATGATGTCTTTGTTCCCATAGCAGCCTGCGGCGCGCACGGTCTGGTCATCGGAGAACAAGAACACGATATTGGGCCGGTCCGCCGCTGTGGCGAATGATACGGCAAGGACAGCAAGAATGAGAAGAATTTTCATGAGGAGGGAAGGGGTTGTTTCACATGCATCACGCCACGCATGATGACCCAGTGGCCGGGGAAGGTGCAGACGTAGGGGTAGTCGCCAGGTTCGGCAGGCGCGGTGAAGCGCAGGGTTTCGGTGCTGTTGGGATTCAGGAGCTTGGTGTGGTGCAGGATCTTGTCGCTCGGTGGAATGAAGTCCTTTTTGATGCCTTCGGGGTCCTTGGCCATCTCGTTGCCAGCCATGCCGATTTCTTCGGCGCTGCCGGGCTGGCAGATGGCGAGGTTGTGCGCGGTGGCATCGGGATTGTTGAAAACGAGGCTCACGGACTGGCCGGGTTTCACGCTGAACTCAGTCTTGTCGTAGAGCATGCGCTCGCGCACGCAGTTGATGGTGATTTTGGCGACTCCGGGCTGCTTATCGAAGGCGGTCTCTTCACCAGTTTTCTTCTTCTCACGCGGTCCGCGTTTGTTCTTCGCGTCGAACTCCGTCACGAAGGCGTTGATCTGTGGGCTGTCGGTGCCTTTCCAGTGCTTGATGAGCGTCTCACTGCCGAGCGAGGTGCGCACGGCGTAGCGCAAGTGGTCGCCCATGGGCTTGTCGAGCACGGGGAGAGCGCCGTCGAGTGCGTCCTTGCTGCCGATGTAGCTGGCGGCGATCACGGCCTCCATGCGCACGAGGCTGTTGTCGTCATTCGCACGAGCGCGGAGCTGCTTGATGCGGTCCGGTAGCTCGATGTAGCGTAGCAGCGTGGTCGCGGCGGCGCGGGCGTGGTGTTCGTTGCAGTTGAGCAGTTCCTTGAGCAGCGCGTTGTTCTCCGTGCTGATCGTGCGGTAGGTCCATAGCGCTTCGAGCTGATGATGGCGGAAGCGGGCGTCTTGCGGATCGAGCTTCGCGACCCACGCATCAAGCGCGGCTTTGACCTCGGCGGCGTTGCGCTCGTGCAGTTCGCGCTTTGCCTGATAGCGCCAGCGATAGTGCGGGCTCTTCAAGAGATCGAGCAGCGCGGCAATCGGCGCACCGGCGATGACCGGCGCATCGGCGAGCTTCGCGCCTTTCGGTACGATGCGCCAGATGCGGCCGCTGGTACGCAGGCGACGTGGATCACGCAGCGAATACTGCGCGTGGCCTTTGATGGGGTTGTACCAGTCGCAGATGTAAAAGTCGCCACGCGGGCCCGCTTTCACGTCGGTGGGGATGAAGCTGAGGTTCGTGGAGAAGATGAGATCGCCGAGTTTTTTCTCCTCGTAGTGGTCATCCATCTCGATCCACTGATGCATCTCGATGTTGTTGGTGGGTTTGTAGCGCGCCTTGATGAAGCCGCCCTGCAGTTCCGCCGGCCAGAAGTCGAAATCGACGAATTCCTGGCCGCAGGTGCCGGAATACGCGGGCATCGTTCCCGATCCGGCATGCTGCTCGGGATAGGGCGGATTCGTGGCGTGGAAGGCGCTGGCGAAGATGGGATGACTGGCCATGTGGTGGCCCCAATCGTCGAATGTCACGCCCCAGGGGTTCGTGTTCGGGTAGCAGCCGAACATGGTGAGCCGCTGCGTGTCCGTGCGCAGGCGAAACCAGGTGGAATTGTCCGAGCGTTGCGGGCCGTAGGCGGTCTCGATCTGGCTGTGTTGGAAAATGGACTCGCGGAAGATGAGATCGCCATCGGGCGTCCACACGAAGTCATGCAGCGCGTGGTGCGAGTCCTCGGTGCCGAAGCCGGTGAAGATCTGACGGCGGTAGTCGGCCTTGCCGTCGCCGTCGGTGTCTTTGAGGAAGGCCACATGTGGTTCGTCGGAGACATACACGCCGCCGTCGCCGAACTCGAAGGCCAGTGGGATGTGCAGCTTGTCCGCCCACACGGTCGATTTGTCGGCGCGGCCATCGTTGTCGGTATCTTCGAGAATGATGAGGCGGTCACACGGCTCCTGGCCGGGATAGAGATGCGGATAGGCCTGCGAAGTGCTCACCCACATGCGCCCGCGCGTATCCCAGCGAATTTGAATGGGATTCGCGATCTCGGGGAACTGCTCCTCGCTGGCGAAAAGGTTCACCTCAAAGCGCGGATCAACTTTGAACGCAGCAAGCTCGTCCGCAGGCGTCATCCACTCGTTCGCGCCGCGTGATTCCTTCGTCGCAGCCATCTCGGGGACGTTGGAGTCATCGACAGGTTTGTCGGTGCCATTCGAGAGCCCCCAGATGCGCTGGTCGCGGTTCGATGTCATCATGTCAAAGCTGCGCATCGCCGGGAGGAAATCGAGGTAGCCGTAGTCCTTGTTGCGGTCGCCAGTGTAGTAGAAGCCGTTCAGCGGGCGGTAGCGCTGGAAGAATTGCCGGTTCTTGTCCGCGATCGTTTCGCGCAGTTCCTGGCTCGTTTCCGGTGCGCTGACATCGAAGGTGGCGCGATACAGCGCCTCGCCGAACATCGCGTAGCCTGCGTCGTCGAAATGTACGCCGTTGAAGGTCAAATCGGACGCCGCGTCCGCTGTGGCCGTCTGCGTCGCCTCGAACACATTCGCAAAGCCCACCTTCTGCTCCGCCGCGACCTCGGCCATCGCTTTGGTATAGGCGGCGAGGCGTTCATTGTTCATATCCGCCGCCGGGACGTTCTTGATGTTCTCGTTCGCCGTCGGCGATACCAACACGATGCGCGGGCCCGATTTGCCGTTGTAGGCGTGCGTCTTAAGCTCCTGTAGCATCGCCGTCAGTCGCAGCTTGAACGCCGGTAGTTTTTCCACGCCGCCGAAGGACTCGTTGAACCCGAAAGCCGCAAAAATGACATCCGCCTTCTGCGCGAAGAGATGCTGGTTCATCGTGCCAAAATTTGTTGGACGCGGCATCAAATCGACCTCATCCGCCGACCACGCGAGGCTGCGCACCACGAGCTGTTTGTCCGCGTGGCCCTTTTGCAGCATCGCCTCGAAATACGGGAACTGATCGCCGCGATCGAAGAGCGTGTTGCCGATGAACACGACGTGATCGCCCTTCTTCAACTCCAGCGGCAGCGTGGTATCGACCGCCGTCGTCACCTCGGGCAGCGGGGCCACGGTTTCGGCCATGTAAAACTTCGCCAACTCAGGATCTTCCGGTGGCGGTGGTTTGCCGCTGTCCGTGTTCTTCGCGTCCTTCACATTGACCGGCAGCCCGCCGACGAGTTTCTCCGGTTTTTTATCCTGAGCGGTGACGGGCGTCGCGACGATAAAGGCGCACGCGATGGCGGTGAGGAGTGTGGTGGGTCGGATCATAGAAAGAAAAAGAATGTGAATCGGCTGACTCATGTATCCCGCCGCAGGAGGCAAAACCGGACAAATGATTCTTGATTGGAGCGCTAATGCACCCGCACAGGCGGCGGAATCTTGTCCACGTCGGCTTCCCAATCTGCGAGCTTGTGTTTGAGCTCCTTCACCTTGTCCGGGTACTTGTAGTAGAGGTCGGTGCGCTCGCCGAGGTCATCGGGCAGATGAAAGAGCATCTCGACGGCGTCATCCTTGACGTACTTCCAGTCACCATCGCGGATGGCCTTCATGTGCCGGCTGGTGCGGTCCACGCGCCAGCACAGCGTCCGCTCCACGGGCGGCTGTTCGCCACGCAGCAGTGGCAGCAGATTGATGCCGTCCAGCGGGTGATCGGGCGAGGGGTTGACACCTGCGGCAGCGAGGATCGTGGCGGTAAGATCCATCGTGATGGCGGGTTGGTGTGAGACGCTGCCTTTGGGCAACTTTCCAGCGGGCCAGCGCAGCAGACATGGCACGCGAATGCCGCCTTCCCATAGCGTCGTTTTCTTGTTGAAGAACGGGCCGTTGTCGGAGAAGCGCTCGCCGCCGTTGTCGCTGGTGAAAATGATGAGCGTGTTGTCGAGCACTCCCTCCGCCTCCAGTGCGGCAAACATGTCGCCGACGCCGTTGTCGATGCTCTCGACCATCTTCGCGTAGCCGGCGCGGGTGCCGTCGTATTTGTTCTCGTTCGTGTAGAACTGCGTGGGATCACTCGGTGGCTGAAACGGGTGATGCACGGCGTTGTAGGGGACGTAGATGAAGAAGGGCTGCTTCTTTTGCTCGTGGATGTAGTGCACGGTGCGCTGGTTGATCAGGTCCGTGATGTAGCCTTCCGCCGTCGTGAGTTCGGTCTTCTCATACAACTGACGCATGCCGTTGATGTAGTGATAGCGGTAGTAGTCGCACTGACCGCCGATGATGCCGAAGTACTCGTCAAAGCCGTGCTTGGTGGGATTGAACTCGGGCTTGAAGCCCAGGTGCCACTTGCCATAGGCGGCGGTGCCGTAGCCGTTTTGTTTCAAGCGCGTGCCAATGGACGAACCGGTGGCCGACAGACCCATGGTGAAGCGCTCCTCTACGGGAACGAGTTTCCCATCCACACGCCGTTCCTCTTCTGACGTGAGTCCGATGGCCCACTCAAGCCCGGTGCGCTGCTGCCAGCGACCGGTGATGAACGCAACGCGTGTCGGCGTGCAAACCGGCGCGTTTGCGTAAAAATCCGTCATGCGTACGCCCTCGGCGGCGATACGATCAATGTTCGACGTCTTGATGTCCGGCGAGCCCATGCAGCCGAGGTCGGCATAGCCGAGATCGTCCACCAGCAACATGATGACATTCGGCGGCGGACTGTCGGCGACGAGAGCGCTCGTGCCGAGGGCTAGAAACGCGGTGAAAAGTCTGCGGAGTGTTTCCATGCCAATAACAACGGGCGCAGATGGTCCGCATTGCAATCCGCCTCACGGTCGCTCCATCAAGGACGACCGTCTTTCGCGGGCGTCTTGCCTTCGGTCAGCGCTTTGGCCTGGCGGACATAGCGCTGGCCGAGGATCTTGTAGCCCTCCGGCGTGTAGTGCAGATCATCGAAGGCTTTGTCATTTTTCTCCTTGTTGTTGAGATCATCGCAATCGACCCATGCGCCGAGCGGATCGCCTTCTGCTAGCGCGACCTGCGCCTTTCGCACGGCCTCCCACGGAGCATCGTCGGCCTTGCCGAAGTCGCTCAGGCGACCGATGACGAACTTCATCTCCGGCTGCTTCAGATCGCGGCGCAGATTCGTGATCAGTTGCTTCAACGCATCACCGTAGGCCGCATCGAGATTCTCTTTGGCGTCACGCTCGCCCTGCATCCAGCAAAACGTGACCGACGCGGGATTCGGGTGCTTCATCAGCATCTCCGCGAACTGATCGACGATGCGCTGGTAGTAGATCGTGCCCGGGTTCTTGTCCTTCGCGCGCGCCTTCGCGGGATTGATGCCGTGTTTCTGCGCGATCTCGTTCCACTCGGTGACCCAGTAGCGGATCGGTTCGCCACCGACGGCGACTTTGATGTACGGAACGTCAGCGTCCGGAAAAAGTGCTTTCGTTTCAGGCACGAAGCCGGTCTCCGGCTTCATCCCGGCCATGTTTGACTGCCCGGAGAGAATGAACAGATGCGCGGGCTTGTCGGCGGCATGTGCATGGAGCGTACTGACTAGGAAAGCGACGAGGAGGAATCGTGAGAAGTTCATATCAAGACGGGATGCGGGTGCATTTGGAAAATCGTGTGTTGCTGATTTGCCTGCCGTTCTATCTACTCACACGCGTCGTCACGTCCACCATGAGATCATTCGCCTGCTCCTTCCTATTTTTCGTCTGCACCCTCAGCGCTGCCGATAACTGGCCCCAGGCCGCCGGTCCTCACAACAACTGGCAGACGGAAGGCGATCCGCCGACGCAATGGAGCGCGACGCGCAACGAAAACATCCGCTGGCGCACACCCATGCCGGAGGCGGGTATGAGCAACGTGACCGTCTGGGGCGACCGCTTGTTCGTGACCACGCATGTGCCGATCAAGACGCTGGAGGAAAAGGAGAGTGTCACGGACATCATCGGCTTTTGCCTGGACGCGAACACCGGCGCGATCCTCTGGCAGGTGAATCTCCCCGGCACGGCCTTCATCTCCCTCGCCGGTGGTTTCACCGACGGCACCGTCTTCGCGCCGATCACCGACGGCGAGCACGTTTGGTTTTTCAACCGCTGCGGCTCGATGGGCTGCTACGACTTCACGGGGAAGAAAGTCTGGCTGCGCGAGTGGACGCCACGCTTCAAGCACAACAATCGCCAGGCCGAGCCCTTCCTCGTTGGCGACGCGATCCTCAACGTCGAAGTCGCGAACAAGGAAGCCGGGGCGAAGATGCGGAAATGGAGCGCGCCCGGAGTTCAGAACAAAAACGGCACCGAGGTGCCGGAGGGCGTCGATGAGCGCGAAGTCTGGACCTACATCCACGGCATCGACAAACGAACGGGCATGGTTCTCTGGCGCGAGAACGTCGGCACCTCCATTCACACGACGCCGGTCGTCGGACTCACTGCGGACGGCAAATCCGCTGTGTCACATGCACGCGGCGGGCCGCATGGTGTGACCGAGAAGCCCTACGGTCACAGCCTCACCAGCCTCGCGCCCGGCGAAGAGGGTAAATCGCTCTGGAGCACGGAACTAGCCGGATACGATCCCTCGTTCGCCTGCCATTGGAACACGCGCTACGTCTTCGGCTTTAACCAAGGCCACCATCTCGTGCTCGACGCCACCAACGGCAAACTCCTGCGCGATCAACCACTCTACGAAGGCGCGACGCTCTGGAAATACGACACCACTCAGCAGGACTGGGCCATGCAGAATGACGCCGCTGTGAAGGCCGGTAAGAGCCACCCGAACACGAATCAATCCAACCTCGTCATCGGCGACTATCACTGGTTTCTCTCTCACAACTTCCCTTACCTCGGCCGCGTGAACGTCGAGACCGGCAAAGTCGAATACCTCGAACTGCCCGCGCAACTCATGCCCAGCACGGAAAGCCGCGCACAGGACATCCGTCTCTGGGGCAAAGGCAATCCCACCAACCGCCCGCTCAACGCCGCCGGATTCGCCGTTGGCGACAAAGGCCACAACGGCACCGGCTGGGGCCACATCTCCGCCGCCAGTCCCACCCGCATCGGCCGCTACCTGTTTCTCCCCGTCGTCACCGGCACCGTTTATGTGATCGACACCGAAGCCGAATCCCTCTCGCCCCAATCCATCGTCGCCATCAACGACCTCGGCCCCGGCGGCGAGACGTGGTCCCTCGCCTCCCTAACCTTCGCCAACGGTCGGCTTTACGCACACACGATGACGGAGATCCTGTGCATTGAAGAGGCGAAGTAGCGTTCACCGATTACGCAAAGGCCAAAAAGGGGCGGCAAGGATGCCGCCCCTCAGGTCATTCTCTGCGCTACTTCACATGCAGCATGCCACGCATGAGGATGCTGTGGCCGGGGAAGGAGCACATGTAGGGGTAGTCGCCGGGTTTGGCGGGGGCGGTGAACTCGATGACTTGTTCCTTGCCGTGGTCGAGAAGCTTGCTGTGCCAGATGATGTCCGGGCTTTCGGGGATGAAGCCGGTTTCGAAGCCCTTCGCACCGAGGGCGAGGGCCTTGTTGGCGATCTCGTCCACCTTGCCGGCGTTCACGAGCAGGATGTTGTGCGGCATGAAGTCATCGTTGACAAAGGTGAGCTTCACTTTCTTGCCGGCCTTCACGGTGAGTTCCTTCACGTCGTACATCATGCGCTCCTTGACGGTGGCGACGCGGATGGTGGTGAGTTCGGGTGTGTCAGAGAGGACGCCGGATTTCACGGCCTTCGCCTCCTTCTCCGCAGCGATGACGCCGCCGTGCATGGAGGCTTCCACGTTAAACCAGAGGTGCTGCACGACGTTGGCGGCGTTGCGGGCGTGCAGCTCGGGGGAGGTCTGAAGTTTGACGAGCAATGCGGTGTCGCGGACGTTGTGCTGCTGATGAATCCACAGCGCTTCGAGCAGGTGATGTGCGTCTTCTTTCTTGCTGGCGTCGAACTGCTTCATCCACTCCTGCGTGGCGGCGATGACTTCCTTGGAGTCGCGACCGCTCAGCTCGATGTGTGTGCGGTGGCGCACGCTGTCGGTAGGATGCTTGAGGTTTTCGAGCAGCGCGGGAATGGGCTGGCCGGCGATGGGCACGATCTTCTGCAACGGCCGTCCGGTGGCGGTGATGCGGTAGATGCGGCCGTGTTTGTGATCGCGGTTGGGGTCGCGCACGTTGTGCTGCATGTGACCGATGATGACGTTGTGCCAGTCGGCGAGGTAGAGTGAGCCATCAGGCGCGAAGACGGCGTCGCTGGGACGGAAGTTCTTATCGCCGCTCATGAGGAAGCCGGTTGATTTTTCTTCACCGATGGTGCCGTCGGCTTGCGTGACTTTCACTGTGAGTTCGTCGCCCGCAGGCTCGCCCCAGACGGTGCTTTTGTCGGCATCGCGCTCGAGGTGGTAATGCTTCACACCGAGGTAGCCGATGACGTTGCAGATGAGGAAGTCGCCCTGCATGTCGTCCGGGAAGTGCGTGCTGCTGACGACTTCGCTGGCAGTGACGGGACGCACTTCCTTCTTGAGGAGTTCATGCATTTTGAAGCCGCTGCCTTCGGGCCGCACCTGATACGCGCGGCCGCCGGTGCCGTCGGTGGCGTATTGATAGCCCCAGGAGTCGAACGAGGTGCCGTGTGGGTTTGGCGAGTTGTCGGCGTGCTTGGAGATGGTGAAGCGGCGCGGGTCGAAGCGATACATGGCGGATGAGCCGACGTTCAACGATGGTCCCCACGGATGCTCGTAGTTGTGCTGCATGAAGACGCCGCTCTGCCAGTAGAGGCCGCCGTCGGGGCCGTAGATGAGATTGTTCGCGCCGTGGTGCGTGTCGCTGCTGTCGAGCCCTTGCAGCACGATGGACTGCACGTCGGCCTTGTCGTCGCCGTCAGTGTCTTTGAGGAAGAGCAGTTCCGACTGACGCGTGACGAGCACGCCGCCGTTCCAGAACTCGAAACCGAGCGGGTTATTGATCTTCGCGAACTCGGTCATGCGGTCGGCTTTGCCGTCGTTGTTGTCGTCGTGCAGGATGAGCAACGCGTCCTTGGACTCTTTCAGCGGCTCCCATTTCGGATAATCGGACCACGCGGCGACCCAGAGGCGGCCTTTCGTGTCGAACTGCATCTGCACGGGATTGGCGAGTTCGGGGAACTGCTTCTCGTCGGCAAAGAGATGCACCTCAAAACCCTTCTTCACGGCCATGTGCTTGATCGCTTCTTCACCGCTGATGTACTTCAGCGTGCCTTCCTTCTGCGCGCTGCTGCTCTTGCTGCCGCCGCCGACGTTGGAGACCACCGGCACGGGCTTCGGCACGTTGCTGTCGTTGATTTTTTTGTCGCCGCCGTTGATGCGTGCCCACACGCGCTCGTCGCGGTTCGCGGTCATCACATCGAGCATGGAAAGCTCATGCTGCAGCACGACGCCATTGGTCTGGTCATTGAAGAAAGCGAGCGTCGAGCGGCTGCCCCACACGTCATTGCCATCGGAGGCATGGTAGCGGTGATACCAGTGCGTGCTTTTGTCCACCACGGCCGCGCGCAGCGCTTCCATGGAAGGCGATGCGCTCACCTGCTTGCCGACCAGCGCTTTCGCGATGACTTCGGCGAGCTGGCGGTTGCCATCCGGTGTGAGATGCACGCCGTTGATCGTGAGAGGCTCCTTCGCGGCCTTGAAGAGGTCCTGCGTGGGGTGGAACAGATCGACAAAACCGACGCCCGCCTCCTTCGCTGCTGCTGCCGTGGCCTTCGTGTAGGCTTCGAGTTGCGCGTTGTGCGCCTTGCCATCGGGGACGTTCACATTGCGCGTGTCTTCATGCGCGATGGGACTGAAGAGCACAATGCGCGGGAACGACTTGCCGTTCGCTTTCGTGCCACGCGTCTTCTGCACGAACTCGACAAGCTGTTTCTGGTATTCGTCCGGTTTGTTGTCGAAGGATTCGTTGTAACCGAAGAAGCCGAACACCACGTCCGCCTTCACATGCTGCAAATAGGTCGTCATCGAGATCTGACCGGGGCTGCGCGGATAGGAGCCTGGGCGGTCGCCACTCGTGCTCATGTTGCGGAAACGCACGTTCAGCTCCGGCAGCGCACTTTGCAGCAGCGTCTCCATCCAGCCGTCGTGCTGCATGCGGTCAGGCAAACCGTTGCCGAGGATGGCGACGACATCGCCTTTCTGAAAAGCGAACGGCATGGGGTCCTTGTAGCCCGCAGGCACCTCGGCGAGAGGCGGCTCAGATGGCGAGGAGGCGGAAGGGCGCTTGCCGTCGCTCTTCGCGACAGGTTTACCCGGTTTTCCGTCAAAGGTCAGGTAGGCGAGCTTGCCGCCGTCTTTGACATCGATGGTCATCGTTTCCGGCCCGGCGACGTTCTTGAGTTCGAACACCGGTTTGCGAGCTTCATCGAGCAATTGGAGCGTGAAGTCGCTCAGCCGGTCCGAGAAGCCCTGCCGGCTCCACAGGCCGATTGTGTCCACCTGATGGCTGCCGCCAAGATCGACTTCCCACCAGGGATTCGGCTGATTCTCCTTTGTGTGCGTCATGCCATTGCCCCACGCTGGATTTTTGTCGCCATCAAAGGCCCGCTCCGGCACGCCGCCGTTGGCCGTCGTTGATTGCGAGGCTTTCCCGCCCTTCACCACATTTTTGTCGCTACTCATCACCTCGATCTCGGCGATTTGCAGGCAGCGTTTGTCGCCGGGGATCTCGATACGGACATAGCGGGCGGGTTTGCCGGTTACGATCGAAGTTTTGGCAGCCGCATCGGCTTTCGCGGCCTGCTTCTCGGGCTTCTTATTGTTCTTTTTAACCGGTTTTGCGTCCGGCTTCTTGATATTCGCATTCGCGGGGATCGGGGACTCCCAGCCGGCATACATCTCTGGTTTGATACCGCGTGCATACGCGCCGCCGCCGAAGGTGTTGGGCTTGAACGGGCCAACGAAGGCAATGTTGAGGTCCGGTTTGATCGCGTCTTCAAGACCGAGCGTCCAAAAAATGCCGTTCACGATCAGGCGGCGATAGCCGTCATTCGTGATGTCTTCGGACGTGCCGTAGAGCGATGTGAATACGCGCCCTGTTTTGCCATTCACGCCTTTGTAGGTGCGCGTCCACTCGGACGGTTGCGGCGGCTTCGTTTCGTCAGCGGGTGAATCTTGCGTCATGCCGTTGAGTGGCTGCGCCATCGTCAAGACCTCACTCTCAACCGGAGTGCCGACGTAGCCGCCAGCCTGGACCCATACATCCTTCACGCCGCGCAGGATCGGATTCGCGGCCTTGTCCGGCACGATGGCGATGCGCGTGCTCTGCGCGTGATTTTTGCCGTAGTGGCCCACCCAAGTCTGGCCGAGCACCTGATGACCGAAGCCGAGTTCGTAATCGCTGCCTTTGTAGTCATACGAGTACTTCGCGAAGGGCGCTTCCTTTGGCATCTTGAAGGCGTGTGTCGACGTGCGCAGACCGACCACCGGGCCGCCGCGCTTCAAATAGTCATCAAAATGCTTCATCTGCTCCGGTGGGAAGTTCTGGAAGCGCAGGAACACCACTGCGAGGTCCGCCGTGTCGAGTGCCTCGATGCCCGGCATGTTGGACGCGTCACCTGCCACGATTTCTCCCGAGTCTTGGTCGATGCCGAACAGCACCGTGCATTTGAAACCCTGGTGCTTTGCCAGCAAACGAGCGAGCGCCGGCAGCGACTCCTCGGAGCGATACTCATGGTCGTCCGCCATGAAGACAATGTGCTTGCCCTTGCCGGGGCCATCGGAGCCTTGATAAACGAGCGGGGTGGCGGGCGCGAAGGTCGCGAGCGATAAGAGGGAGAACAGGATGCGGGTCATGTGAATGGAAGGTAGTTAGTTACTTGGCTTGCTTGCTTTTCTTCCGCTTTTTTGGCGATTCACCTTCTCCAGGGGTGCCGCCTTTGAATTTCTCGGCGGGGTCCATCTTCTTCAGCATCGCCTCATCCGGGCCGCCGCCGAACTGCTGCCAGTAAATTTCCTTCAAGGGATTGATCTTTGGTCCCATGACGTCTTCGTTCACCATGAGCGGCTGCACGTCGGTCCACCACTGGTCGTAGGTGGCGCGGAGTTGGGCGACCACCTCGGGATGTTCGGCGATGACGTTGGTGGTTTCACCGGGGTCGGCTTTGAGGTCGTAGAGTTCCTCATTGTTCACCAGCGTGAAACGGTTGTTTTGGATCGCGCACTTGGAGAATTTGCCCTCCGCGACCTTGCCAGCGGGCCAGCGGCCGACGTGATGCACCAGGGTGCGCTCGGGCCATTCGGCTTTGGGATTTTTCATCACGGAGAGCAGGCGGTGGCCTTCGACCTGCTGTTTCACTTCATCGGACAGCTTCGCACCGACGATTTCGGCCAGTGTTGGATAGAGATCGAGATGGGCGCTGAGCGCATCGCTCTCGGTGCCACCCTGGATGCCGCCTGCGGGCCAGCGGAAGAAGGCGGGCGTGCGCGTGCCGCCCTGATACGGCGTGCCCTTGCCGCCCTTCATGCCTGCGTTGAAAAGTTTCGTGCCTGCGGTGCCGCCGTTGTCGCTGGCGAGATAGATCACGAGCGTATTGTCCTCGATGCCCCACTCTTTCAGCTTCGCGATCACTTTGCCGAAGTTCGTGTCCACGTTTTCGATCATGCCGAAGAACTTCGCTATGTCCTCGCTGACGCCGGGTTTGCCGAGGTAGTGCTGGTAATACTCCTTTGGCAGGACGTGCGGGCCGTGCGCGGCATTGAGCGGGATGTAGGCGAAAAAGGGCTGCTTGGCTTCGCGCTTGGCATTTATCCATGAGATGGCCTGATCGAAAAATAGGTCGGTGCAGTAGCCGGTCGTTTTGACCCACTTGCCGTTGTGCCAGAGCGCGGGGTTGATGTTCGTGTTGTCCGGCGCGTCGCCGCAGGAACCGGCATACGTTTGCCCGATGCCACCGCCGCCGTGGATATAGACCTCATCGAAGCCGCGGTTCTCGGGGCGATACTCCTTCTCGTCGCCGAGATGCCATTTGCCGAAGATGCCGGAGCTGTAACCCGCCGTTTTGAGCATCTGCGGCAGTGTGAAGGTGCTTAGCGCCATGCGCTCGCGCTCGAGAATGGTGTGCGTGACGCCGTTCTTGAACTCATGCCGCCCGCTCAACAATGCAGCGCGGCAGGGCGAGCACGTCGGGCTGGTGTGGAACTGCGTGAACAGCACGCTCTTCTTTTTGAACGCATCCACCACCGGTGTTTGCATGACGGGATTGCCGAGGCACTTGTAGTCGCCGTAGCCCACGTCATCGGGCATGACGAGGATGATGTTCGGCGGGCTTGCGGCAGCAGCGGCTGCAAGTGGCAGCGCTAGGCCGAGAGTGAATGCTGCGAGCAGCAGGGGCGTGGTTTTCATGGATTGGTGGGTGATGTTGAATTCTTGCTCTTCGCTTTGCGTGGGGTGGTGGGATAGCGCTTCACCTCGACATCATTTTTCTGCGGCGCACCGGGTGTGCTGCGGCCGTCAGTGATGATCTTTTGGAGCAGAGCCTGCATTTGCGCGACGCTTTCAGGTTGGGCTGCGGCGAGGTTCTTGGTTTCGCCAATGTCGTTGGCGAGATCGTAAAGCTGCACCGGTTGGCTTTGGTCACCGCCTTTGCCCCAGCCGCCGGATCCCGGCGCGGCGATGTATTTCCAGGTGCCGGAGCGAATGGCGGGCGTGCCATCGATCGATGCGCTGATGGCGTTCTCGCGGATCGGTTGGTCATCGCCCTTTAGCAGCGGCAGCAGGCTCACGCTGTCTTCACCGGCGGTGTCGGGCAGTTTCGTTCCGAGCACATCAGCAAAGGTGCGGAGGAGATCGGCCTGATGTACAAGCTGATTGCAAGTGCTGCCGGCCTTCACCTGGCTGGGCCAGCTTACGATGAAGGGCACGCGGTGGCCGCCCTCCCACGCATCCGCCTCGTAACCGCGCAGTGGGCCGCTGGGGTAGTGACCCATCTTTTCGAGGTCGCTCACGCCGATGTAGGGTGCGCAGCCGTTGTCGCTGGTGAAGATGACGAGCGTGTTGTCCGCAGTGCCGCTCTTATCGAGCGCGTCGAGAACTCTGCCGATGACCGCATCCGTCTCCATCACGAGGTCAGCAAAGCGATTGAGGCCGCTCTTGTCCTTCCACTCCTCATTCACCGCCAGTGGTGTGTGTGGAGTGGTGAGCGGAAGAAAAAGCAGGAAGGGCTCCGGCGTCTTCGCTTCGCGTTCGATGAAGGAGACGGCATGATCGCCGAGCGCGGGCAGGATGCCCTCGAGCTGCCAATCCTTCAGCGCAGGGCCTTGCGTGCTGGCGCGATGGTCTTTGAAATCCTCTGGCGGCAGAAACTCGCTGGGCACACCCACCGTGCGGTCGTTTTCGATGAAGCAATACGGTGGCCAGTTGGGCACGTCGGTGCCGAAGTAGCTGTCGAAGCCGCGCGTGGTAGGGCCTCCGGCGATGGGCTTGGTGAAAACATCGCGCCATGCGGCGATGTGCTCGCCGGTGGGAACCGGAGCCTCATCGTTCTCGCCCTTCTTGCCCGCGCCCTGAAAAAACTTCTTCTGCTCGGCTGCAATGGGCCAGTCCCAGCCCAGATGCCATTTGCCGACAATGGCCGTGTGATAGCCATTTTGTTTTGCCAATGTACCGATGGTCATGCGATCCGGCGCGATCAGCGGTGCGCCGAACACACCCACGATGCCGCTTTGCAAACGCGAGCGCCAGTGATAGCGCCCGGTGAGAATCGTGTAACGCGACGGCGTGCAGACACCGGAAGACGAATGCCCGTCCGTGAAGCGCATGCCTTGCGACGCAATCTTGTCGATGTGCGGCGTGGGGATCCTGCCGCGCTCAGGGTTGTAGCATTGCACGTCGCCGTAACCCAAGTCGTCGGCGTAAAGGACGACGATGTTGGGTTTGCTTGTAGCAGCGGCGGCGGCAAGGGGCAGCGCCAGGCCGAAAGTGAATACTGAGAGCCGCAGGGTGGTTTTCATCGATTCTTGGGGGTGGGAGATTTTTTGCGCTTCGCCTTCCGCGGGGTGGTGGTGGATTCTTCGCCCGCGATCCACGCGAGATCTGGCCACCAGCCGGTGTCGTTGGCTTGCGCGGCACCGGGCGTGGTGCGGCCAGTACGGACGATGGCGGTGATCTGTTCGGCGAGATGAGCGGCGATGTCCGGGTGCTGGGCGATGACGTTGTTCTTCTCGCTGGGATCGGTCGTCATATCATACAGCTCGCGTTCATCGCTGGCGTGCTCCATGACCAGCTTCCACTGAGCTTCACGGACCGCGAAGCGGCCATTGCCGGCGTGATGAATCAGCGTCGGGCGGTTGGTGGCTGGCGGAGTGCCAGTCAGTAGCGGGTAAAAGCTCACGCTGTCTTCACCGGCGTTGTCTGGCAGCTTGGCTCCGATGATTTCGGCAAAGGTGGCCAGCAGATCAATCTGACCGAAGGTTTGATCCACGACGACGCCCGCCTTCACCTTGGCCGGCCAGCGCACGATGAACGGCACACGATGCCCGCCATCGTAGATGGAGCGTTTGCCCTCGCGAAACACGCCGCTGCTGAAGTGATCATAGTGGGTGATGCGCTGCTTCCATGGGTTCTCCGGGCCGTTGTCGCTGGAAAAGACGATGAGCGTGTTTTGCGTCATGCCCGCCGTTTCCAGCGTGTCCATCACACGGCCCACATGCCAGTCGGTCTCCATCATGAAGTCGCCATACGCACCGCAGCCGCTCTTGCCGCGAAACTGCTCCAGCGGGATCACTGGCAGATGTGGCGAGGTGTAAGGCAGGTAGAGAAAGAACGGCTTGCCGTCTTTGGTCGCCACACGCCCGTTGATGTATTCGATCGCCTTGTCGGTGAAGCGCGTGAGGCACTCGCCATCGACTAAATCGGGGGCGACTTCCATCAAGCCCTTCGCCAAAGCCGGCTCGTAGGGCGGCATGATGCGGTAGTCGCCGGGATTGAGCTCATTCGGCTTCTTTTTCGTGAACACGGTCGGCGGCACCTTCGCGAAACGCCCCTCGAACCACGCCAGGACCCCGTAATTCAGCGAGGCCGGGATGCCGAAAAAATACTCGAATCCCTTGTCGAGCGGCATGTCTTTCACCGGCTGCGACCAGTCGCGCGCGCCTTCATCACCCGGGAAATCCATGCCCAGGTGCCACATGCCCACCATTGCCGTCGCGTAGCCATGATCACGCAGCAGCGATGCCAGCGTCATGCGACCGTCTTTGATCAAACACTCCCGCTCCGCACCAAACACACCCTGTTTCAACTCCGTGCGCCAACTGTAACGCCCCGTGAGCAGCCCGTAGCGCGACGGCGTGCAGACGGTGTCCGAACAATGCGCGTCCGTGAAGCGCATTCCGCCCGTCGCAAGCTTGTCGAGATTCGGTGTCTGAATCTTCGACTGCGGATTGTAGCAGCTCGCGTCGCCGAAGCCCTGGTCGTCCGTGTAGATGACGATGATGTTTGGATGCGTGGCAGCAAAGGCACTGGCACTGGCACTGGCACCCGCGAGGCAAATCGACGTGAGCAGTGAGCGGATCAGGTTGAAATTGGATATCATCGGGCTTGGGCTTAACGAAGCTAAAAAGCATCGCTTTCGTTAACTTGCCCGCACCAAACCGCCAAAGCGGACAAAGTTTTTGATTCAATGGCATCGAGAATCTTATGCCACTTATCCGCCGTCTCGATGCTCGAACTGATGCTTTGTCAGGACCGATCGAGTCCTGCCATTCCCCGCTTATTCGCCGCCAGTCCACTACCTGTCGGTTTTTTGGAACTTTTTCCGGCAACTGATGCCGCGACCGGCAACGTGTAAAGTAAATTCAGCATGTCGCCCTCCTCCAGCCAACCTCCGCACGATCAGTTTCTCCGCCAGTATGCGAAAAGCGAAGTCGCGCTGCACACCTTTGTCCGTTCGCTCCTGCCCACGCGGCAGGAGGCCTCGGAGGTGATGCAGGATGTCATCGTCGCGCTGTGGCAGGGCTTTGACACGGCGGCGGAGTTCCGACCTTGGGCCTTTGGCGTCGCGCGTAATGTGACGCGCATGCACCTGCGCAAGCGTGCGCGCGACCTGCATGTCTTTGATGATGAGTTGGTGACTCGCCTCGCCGACTTGGCTGTGTTGAACGAGCCGCGCCATCTCACCGAGCGCGAGGCGCTGGATACCTGCCTGAACAAGCTCCCCCAGTCGCAGCGGGAACTGGTGCTCACGGCCTACGCCAAAGGCACACGCATGGACGAACTTGCCACACGGCGCGGGCAAACACCGATGTCGCTGTACAAACTACTCCACCGCATCCGGCAGTCCCTGCTGAACTGCGTGGAGCACACGCTCGCTCAGGAGGAAATCGCATGAAGACAGACTGGCACGAACTCATCCAGCGTCACATGGCAGGCATCACCACGGCGGAAGATGCCGCGCTGCTCCAGGACTCGCTCAAACGCGAAGATGCCGTGGCCGGCCTCTATCTCCGCTACATGAACCTCGATGTCGCTCTGGAAGCTCATGCCATCTCGGCAGCAGAAGTCACGCGGACTTTACTTGCCAAACCTGCCACTCGGCAACGCTGGTTCCAGTGGCGTCCGCTCGCGGCGGCGGCGGGACTGGTGTTCGGATTGTTCAGCGCATCGGTGGTGGTTGCCCTTGCTCTGCCACTCGCAGGCAAGGCGATGACACTGCTGCGGGAGAGTTTTGAAACTGCTTCGCCGCCACTGATCAGGGGCGTGCCGATTGAACCCGGACAATGGAGCGGGGATTCCTCAGAGATCGTCGGCGAGCAGCAAGGCGTGAGGCCGGCAAGCGGGGGGCAGATGCTAAGGTTCCTGCGTGCGGATTTCGAGGGCAAGCAGAGTCCGGACAGCAGTCATCTCGCCGACATGCATCAACTCATCGACTTGCGTCCGTATCGGCAGGAGATCGCGAATGGCAGCGCGGTGGTGGAAGTCTCAGCAAGCTTCAACGCGATCCCATTTTCCGTGGACGAGAAGTATGGTTGTGCGGTCTCGATCTTTGCGCTGGATGAGGAGATGGCGACAAATGGCAGCACGCGTATCGGGAGCACGCTGATGACGGATGCGCTGGCGATGACGCGCAGTGACCGGGGGCGGGTCATTGATCGTGATCCGACAACTTGGCAGCGCGTGACGAGCGATCTGCGCCTGCCGCCGGACACTGATTTCGTGATGATTCGCCTGCACATCAACTGCGGTCGCCGCTCGCCGGGAGTCACGTTCGCCGGTCACTATGCCGACGATGTGCAGGTGTCGCTCATCCGCCGCGCACCGCTGCCGTAAAGAATTCAATCCACACTCGGCCCCACTCTCCGCTAAGCCTACGCCGCGCATGAAGCTCCACCTCACATTGTTCTCGCTCATCAGTGTCTCACTTGCTCACGCACCCCCCATCTTCACCTCCTGGTTCACGCAGAACTCGGGTACGCTGGCGCGGGTCATCCAGTGATCGAGCACAACCACTCCACTCAGCAATCGAAACATCATTCCCACGTCCACCTAGCCGATGACTGGCATCACCTACAACAACACCGGTGGCGCGGCGCAAACCACGGCGGTGTATGCCGATGTGCAGCGCAGTCGCTACGACACGAGCTACGCTTACATTGATTCCAGCGGCTTCACGTCCTACACGATGGGTCTATTTCGCAACAGCGGCGCCGGCCTGTTCGGCTTCTGGCCTTTGAATCAAGGCTACACCTGTCGCATCACCCGAAATCCTGGCACACCACCCGCAGCGAAGGCGCGACACGGCGGCGGCTTGATTGGGATCATGGCCAACGGCGCCGGCACCTACGACCTCGAAGATAAGTTTGGTTTTGTGCAGATGGCTTCTGCCCCTGTCGCTGGCAGTGATTCAATGGGCCAGACAAACGCAACCCACCCCTGGGGGCGCGACGCGCTCGCGGTGGAAGTTGACACCTTCGATCCCGGCTTTGCGCACCAGCCATGGCTCAACTGCCAGTATCACTATCACGCCGACCCGAAGGCACTGCGTTACCAGCTCAGTGATAACATGCAGGCGACCTACAGCTACAACGCCAGCACTCCGCAAACAACCCCAGGCGCTTCTACAAAGTCACCCGCTCCGCTCTAGCGGCTTATGCTCCCGCTTACACCGGACAGTGAACCTCGCACTCCTTAAAAAACTATGAAACAAACCCTGCTCCGCTTCGCTGCCCTGCTGCTGGCCCCGATCACCGTGCTACACGCCGAATCGAAACCCAACGTCCTCTTCATTGCCGTGGACGACATGCGGCCGGAACTCGGTTGCTACGGCAACAAGATCGCTAAGACGCCGAACATTGATCGCATCGCGGCGCGCGGCATTGTCTTTAATCACGCGTATTGCCAGCAGGCCGTGTGCAGCCCATCGCGCACGGCGATCATGACGGGTCTGCGGCCTGATAAGACGAAGGTTTGGGATTTGGAGACGCATTTCCGCGTGGCGGAGCCGGACTGCATCACGCTGCCGCAGTACTTCAAGGCGAATGGCTATCACTGCACGGCGCTGAGCAAAGTCTATCACAAGGGACTCGAAGACGGCCGTTCTTGGAGCGAGCCGCACTGGTATCCGGGAGGGAAATCCGTCGATACCGATCTGCTGGACTACACGCAGCAAATCGTCACCAAACATGAGGTGAACGTCTCGGAGTACACCAAACCCGACGAAGAAGCTCCCGACCGGAAAAATGGCAAGTCGGGGAAGAAAGGCCCTGCTTACGAAGTCAGCGCGAAGTCCGAAGACGAACTCCCTGACGGCGCTACGGCCACCGCAGCCGTCAAACGTCTGCAAGCTCACAAAGGCAACACCGCTCCGTTCTTCCTCGCTGTTGGCTTTCTGAAGCCGCACCTGCCGTTTGTCGCGCCGAAGAAGTATTGGGACCTGTACGATCCGAACCACATTCCGCTGCCCGCGATTGACCATCTTCCTTCTGGTTGCCAGGAATTCGCCGGTCACAACAACAGCGAACTTCATGCTTATCCCGGCGTGCCCAGGGAGAATCCCATCCCCGCTGACTACGCCAAGATTCTGCGCCACGGCTACTACGCTTGCATCAGCTACGTGGACGCGCAGGTCGGTAAGGTACTGGACGCGCTCGATGCCGCAGGTCTCGCTGACAACACGATCATCGTGCTTTGGGGCGATCACGGCTGGCAACTCGGCGAGCATGGACTCTGGCACAAGCACACGAACTTCGAGATCGCCGCACGCGCCCCGCTGCTCATCAGCGTGCCGCAATCGAAGAGCGTCGGCCAGAAGTGTGAGGCTCCGGTGGAGTTCGTCGATGTCTATCCCACGCTTGTCGATCTCTGCGGCCTACCGATGATGCCCACACTCACAGGCATGAGCTTAAAGCCCTACATCGAGAATCCAGCCGCCCCGATGCAAAAGGTCGCCATCAGCCAATACCCGCGCATTGCGCCCGACGGCTCCGTCATGGGTTACAGTATCCGCAACGAGCGCTACCGCGGCACCTTCTGGCGCGAGCGCAATGGCGAGAAGATCATGGCCACCGAACTCTATGACGAGCAGAACGACCCCAATGAAACTGTGAGTATCGCCGACAAACCCGAGACCAAGGCGATCATCGAAAATCTGGTCAAATATCTGCCCCCAGTTGGTTCGGATGCAGCCCCAGAAAAGTCAGGCGGAAAGGGCAAAGGAACGGACAAAAGCGCTTCGTCATCCGCAACTACCGAGGAACGCGGGCCAAAATTCGAGAAGCTCGACGCGAACAAGGTCGGCAAACTCACACGAGAGTTTTACGTCACGCATCAATCCGACGCCAAAGCCGCAGGCGAGCGATTCGATAAGTTTGATGCGGACAAGGATGGCTTCATCACACGCGAAGAGTTCGTCACTCAAGGCGGCAAACGCCCGAACGCGAAATAAACCATGAAACAACACTGCCAACGAGTCATCGCCATGACCAGCATCCGCATGGAGCCGGTGTGGCTCACGCTCGGCCACTCCGCTGGCATCGCTGCCGCACACGCACTCAAAGAAAACGTTGCCGTGCAAGCGATCGACTTCCCCCGCTATCGCGAGGCTTTGCTCGCTGTCGGACAAGTCCTCGAACTCACCGAGTCCCAGCAAGGCGAATGGACCTCGCCAGCGGAATGGGACCAAGCCAAGCTACGAATGGATGTTCCCCGCCATCGACAAAGACCACGACGGCAAAGTCTCCGCTGCCGAATACAAGGCGTTTCAGGCTTTCAAACAGAAGAACGCTAACTGGCAGAAACTCCGCAAAGTCGAACTCGACATCAAATAACACTCACTCCAAGCACCTCCCATGCATCGCCTACTCACACTGTTCGTTCTTTGTTTCTCTTGCTTCGCATGGAGCGCTGTCGCCGCCCCAACGACCAAACCCAATATCATCTTCATCTTCGCCGACGATCTTGGCATTGGGAACGTGGGTTGCTACGGGGCGGACAATTACAAGACACCGGTGATCGATAAACTCGCCGCCGAGGGAACACGGTTCACACATTGTTTCACGGCGGCGCTGTGTGGGCCGTCGCGAGCCTTGATCATGAGTGGCCGCTACGCCTTCCGCAACGGATCGAGCAACCAGGATGCCTGCACCCAGATGGATCCGGCGGAAATCGTCACCCCGAAAGTTTTCAAGTCAGCTGGCTACGCGGCTTCATGCGTCGGCAAATGGGGCCAGCTCCCTGGCGAGCCAGGCGATCATGGTTTCGATGATTACCTGCGCTTCAACGGCAGCGGAGTCTATTGGAACCAGAAGGAAGGCAAGGCGGAGCCCTACTCCGAGAACGGCGAAGAAAAAAAGCTCGGTGACAAAGAGTTCATGCCCGATCTCATGCACGAGCATGTGGTGCGCTTTATCAACAAGCAGCAGGCGGCCCCGTTCTTCATCTATTACTCGCTCTCCAGCGTTCACGGCGAACTCCAGCCGACACCCGACAGTGGTTCCGATCCTGCGGACCTGATGGCGGACAACGTGCTCTACATGGACAAGCTCGTCGGTAAGCTCGTCGAAGAACTGGAGCGGCTGAAACTGCGGGAGAACACGCTGCTCATTTTCATGGGGGACAACGGCACGGGGAAGGCCTGGGCAGAGAAATCGTCCATCGGCGGACGCCAGCTTTCCGGGATGAAGGGCTCTATGCTCGAATGCGGCGGCCTGGTGCCCATGATTGCCAACTGGCCCGGCCAAACACCTGCGGGCAAGGTTTGTGCTGATTTGATCGACTCCACCGATTTTGTTCCCACATTCGCCGAACTCGCCGGAGTCAAGCTGCCTGAGCAGACCCTCTTTGACGGCCGCAGTATCGCGCCGCAGCTTCGTGGCGAGTCGGGCAAGCCTCGTGAGTGGATCTACAATCAGCTCGCCGCCATGTGGTATGTGCGCGATGCCGGATGGAAGCTCAATGAGAAGGGCGAACTCTTCGACATGAACGACGCTCCCTTCACCGAAAAGCTCATCACCGCCGACACTGCTGCTAGCAAAGCCGCGCGCACGAAGCTCGCCGCTGCACTGGCTCAACTTAATCCCGCAGGTGGCATCCTCGACCGAGGCGATGGAACTGGTCGCCATGCCGACAAAAAGAAAAAGAAACCGGGCGAATCCAAGAAACCCACGCCCACGCCCACGCCGAAGCCGCCCGCCTCAGGACTCCCAGCCCCGAGGGAAATCACGGTGGCTCAAAAAAAACCGCGCTCGATGGCATCCTCACCAACCTCACGCCAGATGAAAAATAAAGTCTGCCGCGCATCGGCGACAACACGCTGGCCTTTGACGAAAAGTGCGCCGCTTACATGGCCAGCCGCGCGGGCCTCGTGCCGAGCTTCCTCGACATGGTGGAGATGGCCAAGGACCGCAAGCTAGTGGCCGACCTACTGCCCTGCTTCCGCGAGTTGGCCCCGCTCTGCGAGGGGCTGGAGGAAACGATCATGCTGGCGAACTCCGACAACATGGTCGGTGATCGCGCCTTCTACCAAAACGTGCGGCAGGCCGCCAAGCGCGGCGTCGTTGGCACGAACACCATTTACGACGACCTTAAAACGCGCTTCCCCGGCCGCCCGCAGCAGGACACCCCGCCAACGCCTTGACCCCGATCTGAAGCCGGTAAATGGATTTTCCATCAAAAAACGCTGCTTTCTGGACGAAAAAAGACGGTCCGACCGTCGAAGCCGACGGTGCGACCGGGAAAAAAGCCGGTCCGACTGTCGGCGAAGGCCGCCGAGGCCGGCGGGAACCCAGAACGAGGCTAAAACCCTGAACCTCGAACCTCCGACGCCGCGTGCTTCGGCGGTGCTTCTTGATCGAGGACGAGCGAAGCGAAGGCGACCCTGAACCCTAAGCCGAAAAAACCATGTCTTACGACTCCAGACTCCCGCTGCCGAACTCGCCGCTCGAATCGCAAGTGATCCGCGAGCAACTCCAATCGCTGTTCAACCTGATCAACAACACCCTGGCGGTGACCGCCGCGCAGGTGGATGCGGTGAACATGGTCAATCCCGGCGATCCGGCCAGTGTGACGCTACAAGTAACTGGCCGCATGCTACACTTCATCTTCGACACCCCACAGGAGTCAAACGGTGCCGATGGGCAGAACGGCAGCGACGGCGCACCGAGTGAGGTGAGCAGCGCCGATTTGAACAACGCCATCGGCGCCACCAGCAGCAACACGAACGCCGTCAACACGCTGGACAACAGCTACGCCGATCCCGCCACGGAGAAACTACGGCAGAAGGTGAACGAACTGCTCACCGCCCTGCGGCGGTGCGCGAGATCAAGGAGTGACGGCGACTTGGCGTCATCGAACTGCTTTTTCGAGAATGGTTCTCCTCCAGGATCAACGCGGGCATCACCCGAGCAGCTCCTGAATCACCTGCCCGCCGAACTGGCTGAGCTGTTTATGGCGGCCCGCGTGGAAGTAGCTGAGCTTGTTGTCGTCGAGGCCGAGCAGGTGGAGGAGTGTCACATGCACATCGCGGATGTGATGCGCGCAGTCGGCGGCTTCGGCACCGATTTCATCGGTGGAGCCGATGGTGTGGCCGGCCTTGGTGCCGCCGCCGGCGAACCACATGGCCATGGCTTTGGCGTTGTGATCGCGGCCGTAGGACTCGCCGCCGCCACGCAGGCCGTTGTCGGGGGTGCGGCCGAATTCACCGCACCAGATGACGAGCGTGTCTTTGAGCAGGCCACGTTGTTTGAGGTCGGCGAGCAGCGCGGCGATGGGTTTATCGACAGCGCGGATGAGCGCGCCGTGGGCCTTTTGAATGTAGTCGTGGCTGTCCCAGTTCCCGGCGTAGGCCTGGACGAAGCGCACGCCTTTTTCCACAAGCCGACGTGCAAGCAGGCACTTGCGGCCAAAGGAATCGGTCTTGCTGTCGCCGATGCCGTAGGCCTCCAGCGTCTTCGGATCTTCGCCTTCGAGATCAAGGATGCCGGGCACCTCCATCTGCATGCGATAGGCTAGCTCATAGGATGACATGCGTGCTTCGAGTTCGCTGCGGCCGGGGCGGACATCGAGATGCTTTTGGTTGAGCTTGGCGAGCAGGTCGAGGTTCTCGCGCTGACGTTCGCGCGTCGTGCCGGGCGGCGGATTGAGGTCGAGGATGGGGCTGCCTTCGGGGCGCAGCGGGGTGCCTTGATACTGCGCGGGGAGAAAACCGTTCGCCCAATTCGTAGCACCGCCTTGCGGGTAGCTGTTGCGTGGCAAGACGACGAATCCGGGTAGGTTTGCGTTGAGCGATCCCAGGCCGTAGGTGACCCAGGAACCGACGGCGGGATCGCCACCGAAGCGATTGCCCGTGTTCACATGATAGCAGGCAGTCGGGTGATTGACGGACTCGACCTGGCAGCCGCGATAGAAGCAGATGTCATCCGCAACCTTCTGCAGGTGCTGCCACTCGGCACACATGTCGGCACCGCTCTTGCCCGCCTTGATGAAGTCGAAGGGACTCTTCACAAAGTAGCGCTCGCCGGAGGACATGGCGCTCTGCATGTCGCCGCTGCGCGTGAACTTCTGCAGGTGGCGCTTGGTCAGCTCGGGCTTGGGGTCAAAGGTGTCGATGTGCGAGGGGCCGCCTTCCATCATCAGGAAGATGCAGCGTTTCGCGCGTGCAGGATGATGCGTGGCCGTAAGCGCCGGGGCACCTTGGAGCATGGAGGTAAGCGCCACCGTGCCGAGACCGGCTCCGAGGCCGAAAAGAACGTCGCGGCGGCTGGGCGTGGCGAAGGAATGCGTCGTGTGTGAATTCATGGCGGGATCAGTCGAGGTAGGCGAATTCGTTGAGATTGAAAATGACCAGGCAGACCTGCGCAAGGCCGCGTGTGAGCGCATCGACATCGCCTGGCTGGAGATCGGGCTGGTAGTCGCGATAGACGGGCATGACTTCGATGAAATCATACGGCTCGCCGGTTTTTTCGGCCATGACCGTGCGCTGAAGGGTGTCCGCGTATTTCTTGGCGGGATACGTCTTGTTTTGTTCCTCGGCGGTCGCGTGCTGCCAGTGATCGCGGCAGGTCTTCAACTCGTCGGCGGTGGGCGGTCGTCCGAGCGAGCGCAGGAATGCCGAACGCAGAATCGCGTCATCATTTTGTTGTTTCGACGAGGTGATGAGCGTGTTCGCCAGCGCGAGTGCGCGGTCTTGAATTTCCTCGGAGTTGAGCAGCGTGAGTGCCTGCGGCGCGACGGTGGAGGTTTCCCGCAGCTCGCAGGATTTGTCGGGGCCGGGCTGGTTGAAGGTCTCGAAGAATGGATCGCGCAGCCCGCGCACTTTTTCCGTGTAGATGCTGCGGCGGTTGCGCTGCACGGGCAGCGGGTCGGGTTCGTAAACGGAAGCGGTGCCGCCCATGATCTGGCGGGGTTGAAAGGCGACCTCCAGGTTCATGTCGGGACGCGCGGGCAGGCCGCCGACACGCGGAATGAGTTCGCCACTGGCCGCGAGCATTGCGTCGCGGAATTCTTCCGCATTCAGCCGGCGCGGCAGGAAGGTGGCGTAGAGCGCCTGCTTCGGATCGAGCTTCGTCGCCAGCGCGGGATCGGAGTGGCGCGTGCTACGACGATACGCCGCCGAGGTGACGATCAGCTCGTTCAGCTTCTTCACCGACCAGCCGTTTTCGATGAACCAATGGGCGAGATAATCGAGCAACACGGGATGCGTGGGTGGCTGGCCGGTGCCGCCGAAGTTGTTCGGGTTGCCGGCGATGCCTTTGCCGAAATGCCAGGTCCAAACGCGGTTCACGATCACGCGAGCGGTCAGCGGATTCTTCGCGTTCACGATCCAGTCGGCCAGCGCGGTGCGACGTTTGCCCTGTCCATCAGGAAATTCGACGGGGGTCATGCCACCGAGCGATTCGGCGGCGCTGAGCGCGCCAGGCTTCACGGCAGCACCTGGCGAGAATGCATCGCCGCCATTGAGGATCACATCGTCCTCCATTTTTCCTTTCGCCCACGGATCGTCCGGCAGCGTGATGCGTTCGCCGACGTTCTTGCGCTCGATGGTCTTGCCGGTGTAAACGGAGAAGGCGATGGGCTGGTTGCGCTCCAGCTCCCATTGGTGGCGGGAGATGTTTTTCTTCATGCGTGCCAGCGAGGCCTCATCGCCGGGATCGAGACCGTTGTCGCCCACCTTCGCCTCGGCGCTCTCCTGCTTCTTCAGCCTCTTCACCTTGGCGTTAAGTTCGTTCTCCTGCTGCGCATAGGCCGCGATCTTCGCCTGCACCCAGCGGGCCGAGTCGGCCAGTCCGGTGAGGTTTTCGCGCTCAAGAAACGGCGCTGCGGGTTCGGCGAACTGAGTAGTCGAGAACACGGCCATCATCGCGTAGTAATCGCGTGTCGGCAGTGGGTCGAATTTGTGATCGTGGCACTTGGCGCACTGCATCGCGTGGCCGAGGAAGGTCTGACCGACGGAGTCCGTGATGTCGTCCAACCACTGCACCCGCGTCTCACGAAACACGCTCATGGAGGTCTGCTCCCACGGCCCCATGCGCAGAAAACCAGTGGCGATCAGCAGCTCAGGATTCGTCGCGCCCATCTCATCGCCCGCGATCTGCTCGCGGATGAACTGAGCATACGGCTTGTCGTCGTTGAAGGCTCTCACGACGTAGTCGCGATAGCGCCACGCATTCGGGCGGGCGTAGTCGTTGGCAAAACCGCCGGTGTCCGCATAACGCGCCACATCCAGCCAGTGCAGGCCAAAATGCTCGCCGTATTGCGGCAGTTTCATCAGTCGTTGAGCAAAATCGCGAACGGCGTTTGCAGGCGACTGCGCGTAAGCCTTTTCAAACGCGGCGACTTCTTCCGGCTTCGGCGGCAGTCCGGTGAGTCCAAATCGCATCCGCCGCACCAGCGACACCGCATCAGCGGCAGGCGCAGGATCAAGGCCCGCAGCCTTCAACTGCCGATCAATGAAGTGATCCACCGGATGCACGCCCGCCGGGACGGCTTCGACTTGAACCGGACGATAGGCCCAGAGCTTCTGCGGCTCGTAGCGGCGCTTCTGCCAGTCCTCGGATAGCGCCAACGAAGTCCGCACTTGCTCGCCTTCGGCGTAGGTTTCCTGAATCATCGCGATGCGTTGGTCATCCGGCCAGGGCGCACCTTCGTTGATCCAATCGCGAATCCACCGCTGCTGCACCTTCGTCAATTGATCCGCCTCCTTCGGCGGCATCTCGTAGTCTTCGACTTTGCGCGTCGTGGTCCGAAACAGGTAACTTTCGTCACCCTTGCCGACCATGAGAACCTCCTGCTCGAAATGCTCCCCGCCCTTCAGCATCGCCTCGCGCGTGCGCATGTCGAAGTCGCCCTTGATCTTCTCCGGCTCATCGCCGTGGCAGGCCAGGCACTTCTCCGCGAACAAAGGCCGCACCTTGAGCGCGAAGAGTTTTTCCCCTGCGGTGACAGTTTCGGCCGACTGGGTCACATGCGGGCTCAGCAATGCCAGTGTAAGCAGAAAACAGCACACGAACGAGCGCTGAAGACGCTTGTTGGCGTCAAACGGCAGCTTGAATAGCGTTGGGAACGAATGGGAGGCCGGTCTCATGTCCAAGGATAACTGCCGGGAAAGGGCCAATCTTCCGCTGAAAAGCGGCATCGGGCGTGCGGTGAAAGCCGAGCTGGCTTGGCGATGTGACGTTCGCATCTCGTTCTTGCCGAGTCGCCACTTTCCACTTGGCAGCCTTATCTCCCTACGCCAGTTCCCGGTCGTCTGTTTACAGCAAAAACAAACCCAACACACCGCACTGTTTGAAATCACGACAATGAATCAAAGACGCTCATTAGTATCGCAAAATCCTTCGGCCTCAGCCGCCGGTGCGACCGCAGTGGACATCTTCTGCGGCGCTGGGGGACTCACACGAGGGCTCCTTGATGCTGGCATCCCTGTCGTCGCCGGGTACGACATTGATGAGGCTTGTCGGTACGCCTATGAGCACAACAACAAGCCCGCAGTTTCAAGAAGCAGAGCGTCACTGAAATCACCGGCGCTGACTTGGAGACTCACTACCCTGCCGACCACACCCGCATTCTCGTTGGCTGTGCCCCCTGCCAGACCTTCTCGAAATACACCCAGGGACTCGACAACGACGACGACCCGAAATGGACCCTCCTAGCTGAATTCGCCCGCCTCGTGCGTGAGTTGAAGCCCGAGATCATCAGCATGGAGAACGTCCCACAGCTCCAGGACTACGATGTGTTCGACGATTTCCTCGACACACTGCGGAACGAAGGCTTCCACTTCACCGAGGAACCTGAAAAGCGCCTCGTCTATTGTCCTGACTACGGCATGGCCCAGCATCGCCATCGGCTCGTTCTCGTTGCATCTCGACTCGGTGCCATCACACTCGTCCCGCCCACGCACAAGCCAGAGAACTACAAGACCGTGAAAGCAGCTCTTTCTAGCCTGCCGGAGCTGGCAGCAGGCGAGGTCCACGCCAAAGACCCGCTGCATCGCAGCAGCCGCCTCTCCGATTTGAACATGCGCCGCATCCAGGTCTCGAAACCCGGAGGCACTTGGCGTGATTGGCCGAATGAACTCGTCGCCGAGTGCCATCGCAAAAAGTCCGGCAAGACCTACCCGAGTGTCTATGGCCGCATGAAATGGGAGGAACCCTCGCCAACCATGACCACGCAGTTTTACGGTTTCGGCAACGGACGTTTCGGGCACCCCAAGCAGGATCGTGCGATTTCCCTGCGTGAAGGAGCCGTGCTTCAATCGTTTCCGAAGCGCTACCAGTTCGTTGAAAAAGGTGGCGAGTATTGCTTCAAAACCATCGGCAGGATGATCGGAAATGCGGTGCCAGTACGCTTGGGAGAAATCGTTGGGCTTACCATCCGCAAACATCTGAACGAACACACATCCGTATGAGCGACTAATTAGTAAAAGCACAGGCATTTCCGACGAAGGAGTTTTTCGTATCAATGCTCACGCGAGACATTAAGATAGAAGATGCCATCCTCGACCTTATAGATAACTGCTTGGACGGTGCGCTTCGGATGCAAATGGTCACTCGGTCGAGTACTCGCAGCATTTGGTGACGATCAAAATGACCGAAGACGAGTTCTTCATTGAGGACAACTGCGGCGGAATTCCGAGAGATGTAGCGGCCAAGTACGCCTTCAAAATGGCGCGAGAGGCGAGTGATGAACGAGACTCTGAAAGTGAAACTATCGGTATGTACGGAGTCGGGATGAAGCGCGCAATCTTCAAAATGGGTGGATGGGCGAAGGTGGAAACCTGCCATCAGGGAGACGCATTTGAGGTGATCATATCACCAGAGTGGCTAAGCGATTCCAATTGGTCCGAACTAGACATCGTTGCGACTGGAAATCCGGCGGTTCAAACTGGCACCCGTATTACAGTCGAAAATCTCTTTTCGGCAGTTTCCCACCACTTCAAAAAACTCCGCATTCGACAATGGACTCAGAACGTCAGTCTCTGAACACTTCACTATGTTTCTTCAACGTGGGCTTCAGATAATCCTGAACGACAAGCCCATACCACCTGTGAAGATTGAAGTCCTAGTCTTTGACGATGATTCTCGGCCTGCGCCATTTGTGTATGAAAAGCTCATTCAGGATGTCACAGTTTCCATCACTGTCGGGTTGAATCGGAGTGTGCAACTCGGTGTAAGCGATGATGGTGACGATGCGGATGATGAAGATAATGCTGAGATGGACAGGGAACGGTCATCCGCAACGGCGGGATGGACTGTTTTCTGCAACGATCGCGCAGTGATCGTTGGCGACAAGAGTCGGCTTACCGGGTGGGGCGATGGAATCCCGCTCTACCATCCTCAGTTCGCGATTATCTCTGGAATTGTTGAATTTAGATCGAGTAACGCGAAACAGCTTCCAATCACCACCACGAAAAAAGCTCTTGATGCAAACTCCGAGATCTGGCTCGAAGCTTTAGTTAAAATGAAGGAAAGAATGCGTGTCTGGACGAGTTACACGAACGCTTGGAAAAACTATCCGCGTCTGGAACAGACCAAGCTGTGGGGTGATGCGAAACCGTTCCCGGTGCGCGAGGTGGTGTCCAAAATCGCGAATCGACCAACGGCAAGGCGGCAAGAGGGAACGATCGAGTATAACCCGTCAAAGAAGAATGTGCTGCCACAGCCTCCGCACAAAACTGTCAACACGCGAAAGGTGGCGTTTATCAAGCCCATACCTGAAATCAGGGAGTTGTCCGAGCAACTATTCGAGAACCCCGACACATCGCCTAGCGTCGTTGGTCAAAAGTGTTTCGAGGTCGTACTGGCACAATCAAGAAAGGCTGTAAGGAAGCCATGAGCCAAGCGACTTCACTCCCATACCAACTCCGACCAAACAAGACCGCAGATCGCGAGCTCTTTCTTTCTTTGCTGGCGAGGTTGTCGGGAACTCTGTACCTCGAAAATTTTCGGTATGTCGGTCTTGGCGGTCCGTTTATGGAAGACTTTCGGATGATTCATTCTCGTATCGGTATCTCCGATATGATTTGTCTCGAGAAAGATGATGCGGTTCGCAGTCGTCAGGAATTTAATCGACCAGCACCCTGCATCACATGCGTTCCAAACACTCTTGAAGAGTATGTGAGGTCCACCGATTTTGATCACCCGGTGATACTTTGGTTCGATTTTACCGACCCAAAGAGCATTACCAGTCAAATCGAGTGTTTTGCCTCCACCATTCTAGAAGTTCCAGATTTCAGTATTCTGATAATCACGTTAAACGCCAATCCAGAAGCATTGAGTCGTCCAAAGCCTGAAGAGATTCAGACGCCGCCAAATGGGATCAAGGATACAGACGACTCGCGCCCCACTCTTAACGAGTGGAGGCTTGAACGTTTTCGAAAACGAATGGGAGAGCTGACTCCAAACGACTCAAAGGCGGAGGATATGGCTCGATCCACATTCGGCAGGATTCTATTGAGATCAGTGCAATTTGCTGTAGATCGAGAGTTGCTTCAGGTGCGGAACAAAAAAATCGAGTGGTTATTGGCTACGCGCTATGCAGACGGGCAACCAATGGCGACGGCCACCCTGATTGTTCTACCAACAAGTGTGCCTTTGCCGATGACGATGAGTTCGTGGCCGTTCTATACGAAGCCAAGCGCACCGCTTATATTGGATATGCCAATTCTGTCGAGCCGCGAGCGCATGGCTCTTGAGTCGAGCGGTGCTCCAGACCATTTCTGGCACTTCGCTATACCGGGTGGGTAAAAGCGGAAGGGATTTTGAGGTTGAGATCTCCAGCCATCCAATAACAGATAGCTTTGAGGTTGTTGAAGTTGCGGAAGCCACGAGCACGACGGCGAGCAGTTTGGATGATACCGTTGATAGACTCGATGGCTGCTGAGGTGATGCGATGCGG
>Ga0209702_10000941_pt1 | contig 59236 bp, 56 predicted proteins | sample FRY01_FD_187210 | JGI IMG/M metagenome (GOLD analysis project Ga0209702, IMG submission 187210) | Freshwater microbial communities from Lake Fryxell liftoff mats and glacier meltwater in Antarctica - FRY-01 (SPAdes) (version 2) | ecosystem: Environmental > Aquatic > Freshwater > Ice > Glacier...
CATCGCACGAAAACATCATCGACCACTGCTGCGAAGCTTGGAACAAGCTCATCGATCAACCGTCGCGCATCATGACCATAGGTCGGCGCCAATGGGCACATGAGTTGTGATTAATGCAGGTTGGTATAAGCTGATCCTCGGGGATTAGAGGCTCAACGAAAATGGATGACAGGATTGAAGGCGGATGCCTTTGCGGGCAGGTTCGATACTTGGTTCCATCGGAATCAGTTTATCAACTGCTTTGCTATTGTACCGACTGCCAGACCGTAAGCGGCGCTGCTGGCTATTGTGCTTATGGGATTGCTACAGACAGGCTTGAAGTTACGAAGGGTAAACCCCGGGCGTTCGACGTTCAAGCAGATTCTGGTAGAATCAATTCTCGCAGATTTTGCGCCGATTGCGGAACTCGACTTTGGGCACAATTGGATGAGATTGGGTTTGCTTCTGTGAATGGCATGACGCTCGACGATAAAGAGCATTTCCAACCAAGTTCAAATCACATTTCATCGAGCGCGCCATCTTGGTGCACTATCAATAAGTCACTCGATGAATTTCCCCTGATTCCAAGAGAAAGTTAATCAATCGGTTGGGCCGGACCTGATCTATGTCGACGTCCGCAATTGGGTCGTTAGCTGCCATCGCACCTAAGCAAATCGCGCAATCCCACCAACCTGCTATCTTAACGCTTCGTTAGCGCGTTTCGCCGACAATGGCGCCATGGCACAGATGATTGCATTCGCGCGCGGAGTTGAATTTTCACCCATCGACACGCTCCGCACATTAATCGTGACTGGCTGCGCTGTGTCGCTAATTATGGCGGGCCAGGCTTTTCCTGCCTTGGGCCTCTAAGCTAAACCAGTTTTATCAGCGCGCCCACGGCGGCTGCGCCCAGCACCAATCCTGCAAAACTGCGCCATAGCGTATCGCTAACTTTGCCGAAGGCGATTGAGCCGAGCGCGTTTCCGATCAGGATCGCGGGAAACAGGATGGCGGCCAGCACCGCGTCCTTCACCTCCATCAATCCCAGCGCCAATGCGGCAACTGACCCTGCAATGGAGGTCGCCAGAAAGATCGCCATCATTGATGCGCGGGCTGTTTGCGGGGCAATCGCGCGGCGCAGATAATAGGGGATCACCGGCGGGCCGGGCATTCCCGCAAACCCCGTCAGCACGCCCGATGCGATCCCGGTCGCACCGGTTTCCAAGGCATGCGGACGGAAAGTCTCCGCACGTTTGGGCAGCAGCACCACAATGAAGGCGGCAATTGCCACAATCGCAATCAGGAACCGCGCCAATGCAGGATCGGTAATCGACAGAACCAACAGGCCTGCCGGCGTCGCCGCCATCGCCAGAATTGCAATCGGTTTCGCTGACGCCTCGCTATGCCCGATCACTTTGCGAAGGCCGACCAAGCCGATCAGCAGCGCGAGCAGATTGCTCGTCACCACCGCCGACTGGGGCGAGATGACCAGTCCGAGGATCGGCACCAGCAGAATTGCCATGCCGAAGCCCGATAGCCCGCGGACAAAGGAAGCGGCCAGCGCCGCCGCCACCATCAGCGCGATCTGTTCCGGGCTGAGGCCCGCTAGCAAGATTGGATCAATCCGATACTTCCGGGCGCAAATCGGGCGCCGCTGCCTCTGCCGCCAACATTGCCACCGCTTCGTCGAGCGAGAGGAATTTCTGCTGTTGTTCGCCCAAGGTTCGGATCGCCACAGTGCCTTCTTCCGCCTCGCGCATGCCGACGACCAGCAGATGCGGAACCTTCTTCACTGAATGGTCGCGGACCTTGTAATTGATCTTCTCGTTGCGGACATCAATCTCGGCGCGCAGACCCGCGGCGCGCAATTTTGCCAGTACGGTTTCCCCATATTCATCCGCATCGGAAACAATGGTCGCGACCACTGCCTGGACCGGTGCGAGCCATAGCGGCAATTTGCCTGCATAGTTCTCGATCAGAATACCGATAAAGCGTTCATACGATCCGTAAATTGCGCGGTGCAGCATGACCGGGCGGTGGGGCTGACCATCTTCGCCGATGTAGCTCGCGTCCAGCCGTTCGGGCAGCACGCGGTCGGATTGGATCGTGCCAACTTGCCATGTCCGGCCAATTGCATCGGTCAAATGCCATTCCAGTTTGGGCGCATAGAATGCGCCTTCGCCCGGCAGTTCTTCCCAGCCAAACTCTTCCGTTGCCATGCCCGCTTCGATCACCGCATTGCGCAGTTCATTCTCGGCCTTGTCCCAATCGGCATCGCTGCCGAAACGCTCGTCCGGCCGGGTCGCTAATTTGACCGCGAATTTCTCGAAACCAAGTTCTTTGTAAACCCGGCTGGCGAGCTCGCAGAACCGGCGGACTTCTGCAACCACCTGATCTTCGGTGCAGAAGATGTGGCCATCATCCTGCGTAAACTGGCGCACGCGCATCAATCCGTGCAGCGCGCCGTGGGGTTCATTGCGGTGGCAGCAACCCATCTCGCCCATGCGCAGCGGCAGGTCGCGATAGGATGTGATGCCCTGTTTGAAGACCAGCACATGGGCCGGGCAATTCATAGGCTTCAGCGCCATCCAGTCAGCATCGCCGCTGATCACCGGGCCGGCATCATCAACATTGGGCACTTCGTCGGGACTGACGAACATGTTTTCGCGGTACTTGCCCCAATGGCCGGATTTTTCCCATTGACGGGCGTCCATCAGCTGCGGCGTCTTCACTTCCTGATAATCGCCGCCATCCATCGCGCGGCGCATATACGCCTCCAGCTCGCGCCAGATTTTGTAACCCTTGGGATGCCAGAATACGCTTCCGTGCGCTTCTTCCTGCAAATGAAACAAATCCATCTCGCGGCCCAGCTTGCGGTGATCGCGTTTGCCGGCTTCTTCCAGCCGGACCAGATGTTCATTCAGCTGTTTCTTATTGAGCCAGCCGGTGCCGTAAATGCGCGTCAATTGTGCATTTTTCTGGTCACCGCGCCAATACGCACCCGCCACCCGCATCAGCTTGAACGCCTGAGGGTCGAGCTTCCCCGTACTGGGCAGATGCGGTCCGCGGCACATATCCATCCATGCGCCATCGGCATTCGGCTGGCCGGACCAATAGACCGTCAGTTCTTCGCCTTCTGGTAACTCAGAAGCCCACTCAGCCTTAAAACTCTCGCCCTGCGATTTCCACCGGTCGATCAGATCCTGCCGGCTCCACGCTTCGCGGACCAGGGGCTTATCAGCCTTAATGATTTCGCGCATTTTCTCCTCGATTGCGGGCAGATCATCCATCCCGAACGGCTCGCGGCCGGAAGGCGCCATCACATCATAATAGAACCCGTCATCGGTCGAGGGACCAAAGGTGATCTGCGTCCCGGGCCACAGCGCCTGCACCGCTTCGGCGAGCACATGGGCAAAATCGTGGCGCACCAGTTCCAGAGCGTCTGCTTCATCGCGCGAAGTGATCAGTTCCAGCGCTGTATCGCCGTCAAACGGGCGCATGATATCGCGCACTTCGCCGTCAATCCGCGCCGCCAGCGCAGCCTTGGCCAGCCCCGGCCCAATCGCCGCTGCGACGTCGGCAGGCGTAGAGCCATGCGGCATTTCGCGCACTGTGCCATCGGGCAGGCTGATTTTCAGCATATCACTCATTGAATTCATCTCACATATTTCGCGCGCACTTAATTCTGAGCCAATGGCACAGGCAGGCGCGCACCGGAAGCCTCGGCGTCTTGTAAGCTGGTAAGTTCAGGAGGTTGACGCCCCGCCACCCGAACCCGGATGGCGATGGCGGGCGAATCAGGCCGCGACCAACCGCCCCGGAACCAACCGGGTGGTGGTAGTTATGGTAGTGAAGAGCACGTTCGTCATAAAAACCATTTAGCGTCTAATCCCTAATTCTTCAACCAAGGCTGAGTTTCTGACTGCCTGCCTCGCTGGTAATCCGCTTAGATCCGGCCAGCGCGACCCCGCGCGATTTGACCCCTTGCAGGAAATGATAATCAGTCGTCGCCCGGGTTGGCGTCAATTCCACCGCCATATAGCCGCGTTGGCTGGTATCGGCCCATTGCAATTGTGGGTTTGCAGCCACTTGCAGCGCCGCCAGATCCTGCGGTTTGATCCATGGCAGGTAAGCTTCAGCGCCGGGTGAGCTAACTGAATGGCCAGCAAATTCAATCCCGGCCGCCGTTCCCTGATTGTCCAGGTTCGAGGCCCAGGCATTATGGCTGTCACCCGCCAGCACCAACAAATTTGCCTCAGCTTCTTGCGCGGCAGACAGCAGCCTTTCGCGTGCGGCGGGATAGCCGTCCCATGCATCCATATTGAACGGGACGCCTGCTTCACTGGTTGCCAGCGCCGCCCGCAACCGCTCGCGAACATAATCCGGCAGGGCAGCCATCATGTCTTCGGTAACCGGCAGCGACAGGGTCATGCTCGACATCACCACTTGCTGTGCCAACACTTGCCAGACCTTGCCCGCGCTGCGGGATTTCTTGAGGTCAGCATAAAGCCATTCTTCCTGTGTTTGGCCCATCAAGCTACGGCCGGCATCGCGCCATTCTCCATCGCGAAATGCGGTTAGCGCTGCCGTCAATTTGTCGGGATCGCTGCCCGTATTCTTGACCACTTCGGCCAGATCGAACGGCTTGTCGCGGCCAATCAGGCGGGTTTCCAGCCGGAAGATCGTGCCCAGATTTCCAAGGTCATATTCTGCATAGGGCTCATCCGAAATCGGCATCCATTCGCGGTATGCCTGCATCGCCGCACGCTTGCGCGCTTCCCACAAACCCTCGGTTGCGGGATCATGGTTTTCTGCGCCATCCCGGTAACTGTCATTGGCACCTTCATGATCGTCGGGGATGGCAATCATCGGGAACAATTGGTGGAGCCGCTGTAAGTCGGGATCGCTGCGATAGGTCGCATAGCGGAGGCGGTAATCAGCCAGCGCGACAATCTCGGTCTGCGGGTTGAACGTCCGCCCGGAAATCGCCTGTTCGGCGGTGGGATAAGTACCCGCGCCATACTCATAAATATAGTCGCCGGTATGGATCACCAAATCGGTCTCGTCGGCCTCGGCGATATGGGCATAGGCGTTGAACCAGCCGAAGCCGAAATTGGAACAGCCCACCACCGCCAGCCGAAACCGGGCTGTATCCTGCGCGGGAAGAGTCCGGGTGCGGCCAATCTCGGACATCGAGCCATCGGGCGCGATAAAGCGGAAGTAATACCAGCGGTCAGGCTCCAGCCCGGATGCAATCGGTTTGACACAGCCATCGCGGGCCGGTGTTGCCCGCGTTTCGCCGCCCGAAGCGACCTTTGCAAAATCAACGCTTTCGCTGACTTCATAGCGCAGGGTTGTGTCGCTGTCGGAAATGAACCGAGTCCATATTAGCACCTGCGCCGCGCCCGGTTCGCCGCTCGCAACCCCGTGCGTAAAGCCGCGAAGTCCGGATGCCGATGCAGCCGCAGGCAGCGCGGCCAGACCAGCAGCTAGAATTCCGGAGCGAAACAGGCTGCGGCGATCAAGCGAGAGTGCGGAACGAGGGTTGGCCGGGGCCGGAGGTTGGATCGTCATGAGAGCGAGCTACGCCGATTTGATGACGGCTCCAAGACCAATTGCCAAAGCACATTGGTCAAAGCATATGACAAGGGCATATGACAAGGGACATATGCTTTGTGTCAATGATGCTTGACATTAACGCGAATCGGTGTCAATTATCCTTTACATAATGAAAAGGAGCATTGACCATGACGATAATTCAAAAAGCGCTTTTGCTCGCTGCCGCGATGATCGGCGTCGGGATACTCACAAGATTCGGCATTATTCCGGAAACGGTCACCATTTGGGCCCCATTAATGCTGCTGGCGCTGTTCCCATCGATCTGGATGGGCCACACGCGCGGCTGCGGAGCAAAACGATGACTGACAATCCGGCCACAAAGGCACACGGCAAGAGCCCTTGGTTTTTTGCCGGACTTATGTTTGCCGCTTATGGCGTGGTCGCAGCGCTAGCCACAACAGGGGCCATCGAAGGGCCCGCAATTTACATCCTGATTATAGCGCCGTTCGGGCTTGTTTTCCCGATGTTGAATGCTGCCAACCGCCGGATCGATAGCGGCGGCGCGGCCTGTTTCGGCAAGGGGCAGGCACAGCGGCGCTATAAGAAACGCGTTGCGATCTCGACTTCCCTGTATCTTATCGCGATCGGCCTGATGACCTTCGTGAACAAGGAAAACGACCCATCGATTGCCATCCGTACGCTTCTTGCTGTCTTGCCGGGGCTCGCCATTATCGGGATGTTCTGGGCGATGGGGCGGTTGATCGTGGAGGAACAGGACGAATTCATGCGTATGCTGGTTATCCGGCAATCGCTGATCGCCACTGGGTTAACGTTGAGCGCGGCCAGCGTTTGGGGATTCCTTGAATCGGCGGACCTCATATTGCATGCCGACGCTTATTGGTGGGCCATCGTCTGGTTCTTTGGCATCGGGGTCGGGGCAGTCGTGAACCGCGTCCAATATGGTACATGGGGCGCGGTATGAAGAACCGCCTCAAGGTGCTGCGCGCCGAACGAAGTTGGAGCCAGCAGGACTTGGCAGATCGATTAGAAGTATCGCGCCAAAGCGTGAACGCTATTGAAACCGGCAAATATGATCCCTCGCTGCCACTCGCCTTTCGCATTGCGGAAACATTTGATATGTCTATCGAAGAGATATTCCTGCGGAAATGATATGAGGGAGAAAGACAATGCGATTTCTGACCTTATTGGCGCTGGTTCTGCTTAGTGCGTGCGGCAATGCAGAAGATCATTGGCCAACTAGCGAACCAATCAGCTTTCCAGAGATATACTGACGCGCCATTTGCAGACTTGCCGTTACGCTGGTGATCGGTGAATACCCCCCGATGATGATTGAAACTCAATTACATACCCTGAGTGACGGCCGCCTGATCGCTTACCGACAAGCCTCGGGCGCGGGGCCGACGCTATTATTCCTGCCCGGTTACATGTCCGATATGACAGGCAGCAAGGCGAGCGCATTGTTCGACTGGGCGCAGGCAAGCGGTCGCGGCTGCTTGCTGCTGGATTATTCGGGCTGCGGGGACAGTCCCGGTGACTTTGCCGATGGCACATTATCGCGCTGGCGTGACGAGGTTCTGGCGCTGATCGATGCGCGTGGGATTGACCTCGTCACGCTGATCGGATCATCCATGGGCGGCTGGCTGATGTTGCTGGTGGCGCCGTCGCTCGGCCAGCGATTGGCGGCCATGGTCGGCATTGCATCGGCCCCCGATTTTTCCGACTGGGGTTATGACGCGGAGCAGAAGGCCCAGTTAAGCCGCGGAGAAACGGTGCTCGAAGACAATCCGTACGGGCCAGAACCCACGCCAACCTATGCAAAATTCTGGCTGGATGCCCAAACAAACCGGCTGCTCGATAGCGAGATCGCGATCGATTGCCCGGTCCGCCTGCTGCACGGCCAGAACGATGCGGACGTGCCGTGGGAATTGAGCCTGAAATTGGCGCAGCAGCTTCGTTCGGATGATATACAGGTGACACTGATAAAAGCGGCCGATCATCGCCTTTCCCGCGATGAAGATGTTGCCTTGCTGCTGCGGATTATTGCGCAGCTGCCCCCCGCCGATTTGTGAAAGCATGTCCATGTCCGTTTTGCTCGCAATCCTTCTTCAAGTCGGCCCCGCGCCGACGATCCAGCCTACATCGCCAATTCCCGATGAGATATGGGAACAACGCCGGTTGAACCGTGAAGCGGCACGGCAGCGCGAAGAGCAGGGCAACATCACCGACAACCGGCTGGCCATTTGCGTAGCGCTGATTGAAGTCAATCCCGAGGCGGCCCGGGCCGATGCCAGCCGCTGGTTAGAAACTGCAAAGTTGGACCAAAAAGCTGATGCGGCGCAGTGTCAGGGCATGGCTTTGGTGGAGCTAGGCCGGTGGGAAGAAGCGGCGGAGACATTTATCAATGGCCGCGATCTGACGACTCCGAACGCGCAGCAATCACGCGCGCAATTGGGCGCAATGGCCGGCAATGCTCAGCTGGTGCTGGGCCAAACAGACGCCGCACTTGTTACGCTGGACCTGGCGCATGCTGATGCAGGCAGCGCTGGGAATGAAGTGCTGAAGGGTGAGATCGCGCTAGACCAGGCGCGGGCGCTGGTCGCTCTTGGGCGCGAGGTTGAGGCGCGCGATGCGCTGACCTTGGCCCGTCTGGCGCTGCCGCCCAATGCTCAGGGCTGGCTGCTGTCTGCCACCTTGGCCCGCCGAATGGACGCGTTGGACGATGCTCAGAGATTTATCGAACAAGCGGCATTGCTGTCCCCCACCGATCCGGAAATCGGGCTGGAAGCCGGGGTAATCGCGGTCCTATCTGGCCGCGATGACGCAGCCCGCAAGAGCTGGAGCTCGGTGGTTGAAACCGCACCGGACACTCCCTTCGCACAAGTGGCGGCGGAATATCTGGCACAGCTGGACCCCGCTTAGGCCTGAACTCCGCCTATGCCGCAGCCCTACGACTGACCAAAGGCCCGGATCCGCTTGCTCGGGACTGTTCAAAGCCAGGCAAGCGGACCCGGGTGCCGGTTGGGTAACCAGCTGGGGCGAAGGCCGGACCAGACGCCGGTAGGTGCGGGCCCACTGTTTCCGCAAGGGACGTTACGTACATCCAGCAGGCCCAATTTCTTTATAGACAGCAAGGCATAAGTCCGGGCCGTCGCTGCATTAAACCAGAAACGCCCCGCTTGCAGCGCCCAAGGCATCGGCCTATCCGTGAACTTACGCTTCTCGCGAATTTATACTACGGGATGCGGTAACAATATAACAAGGCTGCAAAGCAGCCCGCAGGAGCTGTTTGGATGCGTTCGAAGATTACCAAAACGAGCCAAAAAGTGCCCGCCGTGGAAGCAAAGCTGACGAAATCCCTGACCAAGCGAATCAGCGATTCTCTGCTGCCCGGCGACACTCCGTTCGGCAATGACAAGGTGGACCACGCAGCGGCATTCCTGTTGGAAACGGCGGCCCAGCGGGATGCGGGCCACCCGGTGATTTCGCTCGCCTCGATCAGCGGCACACACCGGTTCATGCGGATCGCAATCATCAATGACGATATGCCGTTCCTGGTCGACTCAATTGCCTCCACCATCGCGGCTCAGGGTCTATCGATCGATCGTCTAGTCCATCCAATCGTGCCGGTAGAGCGTTCAGATAGCGGCGCATTGAAAGCGATACTGGAAAAAGGCGCGGCAAAGACAAGTGCTTCAGCAGCCTTGGAATCCATGATCTATATCGAAACGCCGCGGATTGATGCCCGTCAACGGCGTGAACTGGAAGCGGCCCTGCGGATCACGCTCGGTGATATCCGTGCTGCTGTGAATGACTGGCAGAAATTGCGCGATGCGATGTGCGCCGATGCCGACATGATCGGTGCAGGCAGCGGAGACGGTGAAGGCGCAGAATTGCTACGCTGGTTGGACGGGGGGATGTTGACCCAGCTTGGTCATCTGACCCGGCAGCGGGATGGTTCGCATTCCCAATTGCTGGGTATTTGCCGCCGCAGCGCAAAGCAGATCCTGGCCGATACCTCCTATGACCGCGCCTTTGCATGGTTCGATCTGGCGTTGACGAATAAGGCGAAGGCAGCACGGCTGAATTCCCCTCTTATCATCAAGGCCAACATCCTTTCGCAGGTCCACCGGCGGGTGCCTCTCGATCTGTTTATCGTTCCGATTGTCGAAGACGGTGAAGTAGCTGCCCTGTCGATCCACGCGGGTGTCTGGACCAGTGCTGCATTGGCCGCACCGCCGAGCCATGTACCGCGCCTGCGCACTCATTTGGCCGACCTGATCAACAAGTTTGCATTCGACAATAAGGGCCATGCCGGCAAGGCGCTGGTCCATGCGCTGACCGCGCTGCCGCATGATTTAATGATCAGTTTTCCGAAGCGTGATATAGAACGCGTCGCGACCACCATGATGAGCCTGGTCGATCGGCCGCGCCCTCGTCTTGCAATGGTTCAGGCGGCCTTGTCACGCCACTTGTTCGCCTTTGTCTGGCTACCGCGCGACATGCTATCGACGCAGGTGCGCACACAGATTCAAGACTTGCTCGAAACCGGCGCGAAGGCCGAGTTGTTGGACTGGAGCCTGCAGGTCGAAGGCGGCAATCTGGCCATGCTGCGCTTCGTTCTCGATATTCGCGGCGGTCACGAAATGGCCAGCGAAGCAGACCTGGAAGACATACTTCAAGACATGCTCCGAGGCTGGACCGAAGCCGTTGAAGGCGAGCTTGGTCATCATCTGGAAGCAGGCCGCGCTGCCGCAATTGCAACCCGTTTTGCTGATGCCTTCCCCGCATCATATCGCAGCGAATATGGCGCTGCCGAAGCGGCGTTGGATATCTTGCGGGTGCGCCATCTGACTGCCGCCGATGCTGTGCAATCGGCTGGCGCGCCGCTGCAACGCGATGCAAGGCTGTACCATCTGGAGGGCGATCCCGAAGGGCAGTTGCGCCTGAAAATCTGCGAAAATGGCGCCACCTTGCCATTGTCAGACTCGGTTCCAGCGCTGGAAAATTTCGGCTTCCGGATTTTGGCTGAAACACCCACCTTGCTTGATGGCGGTAATCTCGGCGCAATCCACGATTTCACGCTTGCCTTGCCAGAGGGCGACTACGCCGGGGAATTGCTCGAGCGATCGGGCATAATCGAAGAAGCCATCGCCGCAGTCCTGAACGGCGCTGCGGAAGATGACCCTTTCAACCGGCTGGTGATCGGCACCGGCCTGACCGCCCAAGAAGCGGACTGGCTGCGCGCATTCTATCGGTACCTGCGTCAGGCCGGGATGGGCTTCACCATTTACACTGTGGTCGATGCACTGCGCAGCGCGCCCGCGGTCACCCATGCACTGATTGCTCATTTTATCGCCAGTCATGATCCGGCTTTTGAGGGCGACCGCGATGCCGCTGCGAAAAAGGCCGAAGCAGCGATCAAACATGGCCTGTCAAGCGTCGCGGCGATCAACGATGACCGTCTGCTGCGCCAGTATCAGGCATTGATCGGCGCAATCCTGCGCACCAACGCCTTTGTCGGCCCGTCAGCTGAAGCACTGGCATTCAAGATCGAATCCCAGCTGGTGCCGAATTTGCCCAAGCCGGTGCCTTGGCGCGAAATTTTCGTTTATTCCCGCCGGGTCGAAGGCATTCATTTGCGTGCCGGCCCGGTCGCCCGCGGCGGGCTGCGCTGGTCTGATAGACGCGACGATTTCCGCACCGAAGTTCTCGGACTGATGAAAGCCCAGCGGGTCAAGAACGCCGTGATCGTGCCCACCGGCGCAAAGGGCGGTTTCTACCCCAAATTGCTGCCATCACCGGTGATAGACCGTGAGGCATGGGCGGCAGAGGGCAAGGCAAGTTACCAGATTTTCATCCGCACGCTGCTGTCGATCACCGATAATATCGTCGATGACAAAGTCGTCCATCCAGAAAATGTGGTCATCAACGACGGGGAAGACCCCTATTTCGTGGTCGCCGCCGACAAGGGCACTACGACATTCTCCGATATCGCCAATGGTATCGCGGAATCCCGTAATTTCTGGCTCGACGATGCCTTCGCCAGCGGCGGCTCCAATGGTTATGACCACAAAGCCATGGGCATCACGGCTCGCGGTGCCTGGGTTTCCGTCCAGCGCCATTTCCTGGAAATGAGCGTGGATGTGCAAAGCGATCCGGTCCGCGTTGTGGGCTGCGGTGATATGTCCGGCGATGTGTTTGGCAATGGCATGCTGCTGTCGAAATCGATCAAAGTAGTGGCCGCTTTCGATCACCGCCATATCTTTATCGATCCCGATCCAGACGCGGCGGCAAGCTGGAAAGAACGGGCCCGCATGTTCACTCTGCCCCGGTCGAGCTGGGAAGATTACAACACGGCATTGATTTCCAAAGGCGGCGGCGTGTTCAGCCGGTCATTGAAGCAAATCACGCTCTCTGCGCAGGCCCGCAAAGCGCTCGGCATTGATGAAAAGTCGATCGAACCCGAATCCCTGATTTCCAAGATCCTGAGCGCCCCAGTCGACCTGATCTGGTTCGGCGGGATTGGCACATATCTCAAAAGCTCGGCGGAAAACAATGTCGCGGTGGGCGATCCAGCCAACGACAGCTTGCGGATCGACGCCAACATGGTTCGCGCCAAGGTAATTGGCGAAGGTGCGAATCTGGGCATTACACAAGCGGCCCGGATCGAATTTTCGATTCTCGGCGGGCGCTGCAACACGGACTTTATCGACAATTCGGCCGGCGTTGATTGTTCGGACCACGAGGTCAACATCAAGATCGCGCTGGCAGCGGCAAAGCGCACCGGCAAATTGTCGGAGAAGAATCGCGTTAAGCTGCTGGCATCGATGACCGATGAAGTCGGCGCGATGGTGCTGGAAGACAATCGGCTGCAGGCCTTGACGCTTTCGATTGCCGAAACCGGCGGCGCGAAAGCGTCGGCATCGCAAATTCGCCTGATCGAGACATTGGAGGAACTGGGCGACCTTGACCGGCGGACCGAGGGGCTGGTCGATGGCGCGTCGCTCGCCCGGCGAGCCAGTGACGGAATTGGCTTGACCCGGCCAGAGCTGGCAGTGCTGCTATCGTCCACCAAATTGCTGCTGCAAAATGCGATCGAAAACAGTTCACTGCCCGACGATCCGGCCATGGAAGAGGTTCTTTTGACCTATTTCCCGGCGCCGATGCGCAAAACCTTCAAATCGCAGATTTTGGGTCATGCTTTGCGGCGTGAAATCATAGCTACGGTATTGGCCAACAAAGTCATCAATTGCCTTGGGCTGGTGCAACCTTTCGAACTGGCCGAAGAAGAAAGCGCCGAATTGGCACAAGTGGCGAGCGCGTTCTTCGCCGCCGTCGAGCTGTTCGAGATCGACAAATTGTGGGAAAAGCTCGACGGCGCCGACCTGCCTGAAGCTGCGCGGCTGATGTTGTTCGAGCGGACTGCCTCCGCCGTACGCGGGCAAATGGCCGATCTGCTGCGCCGAAGCGCCAGCACATCGCGGCCATCGCAAGTGGTCGCAGAACTTTCTCGCGGCGTGCATCAATTGTCCGATGCTAAAGACAGCTTGCTTGCTGCCGAGGCCCGTCAACAATCGGCCAAACTTCGCGCCAGTTTCGTCGCAGCAGGAACGCCTGAGAAGCTCGCCGGAGAAGTCGCGCATCTGTATGACATTGACGGCGCAGTAGGGCTCGCCAGCCTGTCGCTTAATGCTGAAATCGGTACCCCTGAATTGACCAAGGCGTTTACCGATCTGGGCGCAATGCTCGGGCTGGATTGGGCGCAGGGTACAGCCGCATTGATGGAACCCTCCGATGTGTGGGAGCGGCTGCTCGTGGCCGGATTGGCGCGTGATTTCCAGCAAATGCGGCTTGAATTCCTTCGCCGTCTATCGCGCCGCAAAAATGCCAAAAGCGATCCGGCGGGCGCAGTTGCCGCATGGGCCGAAGAAAATTCCGGGGCCATCCACCAGTTCCGGTCGATGATCGGTCGGGCACAGGCGCAAAGCCCGGTTGCGCCTGCAGTTTTGGCGCAAATTGCCAGCCAGGCCCGAAACGTCTTGGGCCGCTAAGATATTGATTTCCAAACCTTACCTGGCATTTGACGCAGAGCTTAATCCGTCTAAACTCTTGACGCCGGCGCGGATTGCGACAAACCACGGCGCCATGAATCACGCAGATGTTATTATCGTCGGCTCCGGGCATGGCGGCGCGCAAGCGGCCATTGCCCTTCGCCAAAACGGCTTCGATGGGTCGATCATGTTGCTGGGCCGGGAAAAAGACCCGCCCTATGAACGGCCGCCATTATCGAAGGAATATCTCGCCGGAGAAAAACCATTTGAGCGCATCCAGATCCGGCCAACGGGTTTCTGGGCGGACAAAGACATAGGCCTGCGGCTCAATAGTTTTGTCGCCGCAGTGGATTGGATGGATCATCGGCTGACTCTGGCAGACGATACCCAGCTGACCTATCGCAAGCTGATCTGGGCGGGAGGCGGTGATCCGCGGCGGCTTTCCTGCCCGGGAGCGGACTTGAATGGCGTCCATTCTGTCCGCAACCGCGCCGATGCCGACCACATGAGCGCGGAGCTTTCCGGCGGCCCCAAGAATGTGGTTGTGATCGGCGGCGGATACATCGGGTTGGAGGCAGCGGCGGTGATGCGCAAGCTCGACCATAAGGTAGTCTTGCTGGAGGCGTTGCCCCGTGTGCTCGCGCGCGTGGCGGGACAGGAATTGTCCGATTTCTACCAGGCCGAACACCGCGCACATGGCGTCGATTTACGGCTCGAAAGCATGGTCGAGCGGCTGGAAGGAAGCGGCGATCATGTAACCGGCGTGAAGCTGGCAACTGGCGAAATCATCCCGGCGGATATGGTGGTTGTCGGGATCGGCATCGTCCCGTCCATCGGCCCCCTGATCGCGGCGGGGGCAGCGGGCGGAAACGGAGTGGACGTAGACGAATACTGCCGCACCACGCTGGATGATATCTATGCCATCGGGGACTGTGCGGCTCATGCCAACCCCTATGCCGACAATGCGGTCATCCGGCTGGAATCGGTACAGAACGCCAATGATATGGCCAGCACGGCGGCGCGCGCGATTTGCGGGGACAAGCAGCCCTATCACGCCTTCCCGTGGTTCTGGTCGAACCAGTATGATTTGAAACTACAGACTGCGGGCCTGTCGCTTGATTATGACCAGACCGTGCTACGCGGCGATCCCGAAACCCGGAAATTTTCGGTCATTTACCTGAAAGAAGGGCGCGTGATCGCGCTCGACTGTGTCAATTCGGTCAAGGATTATGTCCAAGGCCGCAAATTGGTGGAGGCGCGCATGGTGGCTAGTCCCGATGTGCTGTCAGACACGGAAACTCCGCTCAAAGATCTGCTGTAAGCTCCAATTGCGCCAGCGCCCAATGCGCGGCCTCGGCAACAACTTCATCGGCATCCTGGCGGAGCGCGCTCACTTGCTCCACCAACGCTTGATCGCCGCTATTGCCTGCTGCAATCAGGCAATTTCGCACAAACCGGTCCCGTCCGATCCGCTTGACTGGCGATCCGGAGAACAGCCGGCGAAAGCCTGCATCATCCAATGCCAGCAAATCCGCCAGCGCAGGTGCGATCAGCTCAGCGCGGGGCAGGAATGCCTTGTTGCGCGCCGCCGCATCGGCAAATTTGTTCCATGGGCAGACCGCTAGACAATCATCGCAGCCATAAATCCGGTTGCCCATCGGCTTGCGAAATTCTTCCGGGATCGGGCCTTTGTGTTCAATCGTCAGATAAGAAATACACCGCCGTGCATCCAGTTTGTAGGGAGCAGGGAAGGCACCAGTCGGGCAGGCATCATGACAAGCAGAACAGCTGCCGCATTGGTCGCTGTGCGGAGTATCCGGCGCGAACGGTACGGTGCAATAGATGGCGCCGAGGAACAGCCAGCTGCCATGTTCACCGCTGACCAAATTGGTGTGCTTGCCCTGCCAACCCAGCCCGGCCAGCTGCCCAAGCGGCTTTTCCATCACCGGCGCAGTATCAACGAAGACCTTCAATTGCGGCTCGGGTAGGTTTAGTTTCTGGCATTCTGCAACCAGCCAGCGGGCCAGCGCCTTGAGTGCCTTTTTCACCGTGTCATGGTAATCGCCGCCTTGCGCATAGGTGGAAATCCGCGCCACACTTGGCTCAGCCTCCAGCGCCAGCGGATCGGCCGAGGGGGTATAGCTCATCCCCAATGCAATCACGCTGGCGGCGTCCGGCCACATGCTCTGCGGCCCCTGCCGAACTTCGGCGCGTTCCTTCATCCATTCCATCGTGCCGTGATGGCCCGCATCCAACCATTCACGCAGCCGCTCGGCCTGTAGCGGGTTATCTTCGGCGGGCGCAAAGCCAATGGCGGCAAAGCCGAGCCGCTTGGCTTCGGCGATGAACGCAGTTTTTAAACCATCAATGAAACCGGCGTTAACCATTCTTGGGGTTGCTCCCGTTCACGCCAGAGGGTTAATCGGCCAGCATGGATATGATGCTAAGCGAACCCAACATTTCAAGCAATGCCGTTGGCACTGTCGAACGCCCCTTGGCAATAGAAGCACGCGGACTGGTCAAACGGTTCGAAGGGGTAACCGCTGTGGACGGGGTCGATCTGGCCGTACCGGAAGGCGCGATCTACGGGATTCTCGGCCCTAATGGCGCGGGTAAGACCACAACGCTGCGGATGCTGCTGGGCATTATTGACCCCGATGAAGGTATCCGCCGCATTTTTGGCCATGACCGGCCGCACGATATTGCACGGATGATCGGCTATTTGCCGGAAGAACGCGGTCTGTATCCGTCAATGAAGGCCTATGAAGCGATCGGATTTCTAGGTGCCCTGCGCGGGTTGCCGCTGGCCGAAGGCAAGAAGCGCGGGCGCGAATTGCTGGAACGGCACGATCTGGGCCATGCCGCAGACCGCCAGATCCGGCAATTGTCCAAGGGTATGGCGCAAACTGTCCAATTGCTCGGCACGCTGGTGCACAAGCCGCGCCTGGTAGTGCTGGACGAACCATTTTCCGGTCTGGACGCAATTAATCAAGGCAAGCTGGAGCGGATGATTCGCGAGCTGGCTTCAGACGGTACCACGGTGATATTCTCCACCCATGTGATCGCCCATGCTGAACGCCTGTGTGAAGGCGTCGCGATTATAGCCGGGGGCAAGGTGCCCTATGCTGGGTCGGTCGATAAAGCTCGGGACCGTATTCCCGCGCAGGTCCGGCTGGAAACCCGCGCCACCGAAGGCCGCTGGCGAGATGCGCTGCCTGCTGACGCCCGGCGCGAGGGAGATTTCTGGATGTTCTCGCTGCCCGAAAGCGGGATCGAACCTCTGCTGCGCGCCTTGATAGAGGGTGAAGTAGGCATTCTGTCGCTGTCCATCGAACGGGCCGGATTACACGACGCCTTCGTGCATATCGCTGGCGAGGCTGCGGCCGGCGCGCTGAATGAACAATCCGCTGTGGAGGCCGCCCGATGACTGATTTCGACAGCACGGGCCTGCACGAGAAATCTCGCCTGAATTTATGGAGCGCCGCATTTGTGATTGCCCGGCGCGATTTCCACGCGATCCTGTTCAGCCGTGCATTTCTGTTTTTCCTGCTCGGGCCGGTATTCCTGCTGGGGATCTTGGCGCTGTCGAGCGGTGTCGGAGGCGAGATCCGCGACGAAGCGGTCGATCCCGAAGTAGGTATAGCGATGAGCGTGCCGGACACGACCGCAATGCTGGCCGCGCACAGCGCCTTGGCGGGGCAATTGGGCCGTTCCATACCGCCAATGGTCGCTCTAGAAATCGGGCCGGGAGACGCAACAGCGCGGTCTATTCTGGAGGAGCGCAAAGGCAATTATGCTGCCATCGTGACCGGCACACCGGCGGCACCGGTGATGACTGGAACCGATGATCAACTGAGGCGTCTGAACGGACGAGTGGGTCTGGTTGCAGCGACTGCACAGGGCCGCGCTCCAGTTAAATTTCCAGAGATTAAAACGGAAGAAGTCGCCACCAGCGGCGCTAGCGAGAAGAACGGCCGGGTAGCCACTGCCCAGATTGGCCAGATGTTATTGTTCCTGCTGACCATGCTGCTGGCCGGCATGGTGCTATCCAATCTGGTGGAAGAAAAAGGTAACAAGATTATTGAAGTCCTGGCCGCCGCAATCCCGATGGATGCGGTGTTCCTCGGCAAATTATTCGCCATGCTTGGCGTATCGATGGTCGGCATTCTGGTCTGGGGATCAGTGGCCGGCGTGCTGATTATGCTGACCGGGGCTGATCTTGGCGCGCTGCCGCCACCGGCAGTTGGCTGGCCACTGTTTTTGATATTGGGCGTGCTGTATTTTGCGATGGGCTATTTGCTGCTCGGATCGATCTTCCTGGCTATCGGATCGATGGCGGCGACCGTGCGAGAGGTTCAGACCCTGTCGATGCCGGTCACCATGCTGCAGTTGCTGGTGTTTTTCTTTGCCAGCTATGCGATGGCCAAACCGGGTTCAGCGATAGAACTTGCGGCGGCCATATTCCCGCTCAGCTCGCCCTTTGCGATGCTGGCCCGTGCGGCACAGATGGAGGATCTGTGGCCGCATGCACTGGCATTGGTGTGGCAGGCATTTGCCGTCGCGCTGTTCATCAAGGCAGGGGCAACCCTGTTCCGTAAGCGCGTAATGAAATCGGGGCCGCAAGGCGCCGTCAAGAAACGCCGTTTCTGGCAACGGAAAGCCGCCGCCGGTTAAATCCCGCAAGAAACCATCGCCGAGGCGCAGGGATAGGTCGCAAATAGCCACTTACTATTGACATAAGGATAAGTAAGCGCAGGATACAGGTAAGTGACCAGCGGGCCATTAAGGTCGCGGCGCAAGGAGAGACCTGATGGCAACGAACGCGGCAGATGTAGATAGCGCACCCGCGCCCACTTATCGAACCAGCCCCACTGCTGTGGAAGCGCTGGACGAGCATTTCGCGAATCACCCGCAAGATTTACCAGTTCACACTCAGGAATGGGACGTCAGCCGCAGCGACATCTATGTCGAGGACCGGTGGCAGCCGATATTTGCCGAAATGCGCAAGCGTGCACCGATCAACAAGATCACTGGTAGTCCGTTTGGCGATTACTGGAACGTTACCACCCCCAAGGCGATCCAGCATGTCGAAGCCCTGCCTGAGCTGTTCAGTTCTTCATGGAAAAACGGCGGGATCACGATCCTCGACCGGAATGACGATCTGGTAGACGACCAGCGGTTCGAACTGCCGATGTTTATTGCGATGGACCGGCCCAAACATACCGGCCAGCGGCGAACGGTGGCGCCCGCCTTTACGCCTGCGGAAATGACCCGCCTGTCCGACGACTTGCGCGCCCGCACGGGCGAGGTGCTGGACAGCCTGCCTTACGGCGAAATGTTTGACTGGGTGGAAAAAGTATCCATCGAACTGACCACCCAGATGCTGGCGATCCTGTTCGGCTTCCCGTGGAAAGACCGTCACCTCCTCAGCTACTGGTCAGATTGGGCGGGTGATACAGAAGTCGCCCTGATCCGCGGTTTGGACCAGGTGCGGCACAGCATTCTGATGGAAATGGCCACTTACTTCACCCAGCTGTGGCAGGAACGCGCCGATGCCGGGGAGGCGCCCGACCTTATTTCGCGGATGATCCATTCCGAAGCCATGAACGAAATGAGCCCGCAGGAATATATGGGCAATCTGGTGCTGCTGATTGTTGGCGGGAACGACACGACCCGCAATACCATGTCCGGCATCGTGCATTCGATGGATGCCTTCCCGGATCAGCGTGCCCTGTTCGAAAGCGACCCGTCGGTGATCCCCAGCGCGGTGCAGGAATGCATCCGTTTCCAAACCCCGCTCGCCCATATGCGCCGCACGGCGACCGAAGATACCGATCTGTTCGGGCACGAGATAAAGGCGGGCGAAAAGCTGGTGCTGTGGTATCTTTCCGCCAACCGCGACGAAAGCGTATTTCCCGAACCCGACCGGCTGGATTTCACTCGCGAAAACGCCCGCCGCCATCTGGCGTTCGGATACGGCATCCACCGCTGCGTCGGCGCGCGGCTCGCTGAGTTGCAATTGCGTATCCTACTCGAAGAAATCCACGCGCGGCGGATGCGGGTGAACGTCGTGGGCAAGGTAGAGCGGGTGCGGGCCAATTTCGTCCATGGTTTCCGCAAGCTTGAAGTTCAGCTCGAGAAGTTCTGATTATCTCAGCATGAAACCTTTCGGTGCTGCCCAGCGTATATAGATCAGACAAGACAATTGCGCCGAAAGGACCACATGGTGAAACCGACAAGCACAAGTTCGCGGCGGAGCGTCCTGGCGTTGCTGGGCACGGCATCAACTGGCCTGGTGATGGCAGGCTGCGGGTTTGATCCCGCACAGGCACGCACATTCCCCAAATCATTGAGCGACGCGGAATGGCGCAAGAAGCTGACCAAGCAGGAATATTACATCCTGCGCAAGGCGGGGACCGAACGCCCCTATTCCTCGCCGCTGGACAAGGAAAAGCGCAATGGAACCTTCATTTGCGCAGGCTGCGACAACCGGTTGTTTGCCTCGAAAACCAAATATGACAGCCGCACTGGATGGCCCAGTTTCTATCAGCCGCTGTCCGGGGGGATCGTGAAGGATACCGATTACAAACTCGGCTATCCCCGCACAGAAGTGCTGTGTGCTGATTGCGGCGGGCATCTGGGCCATGTCTTTAGCGATGGGCCAAGGCCAACTGGAAAACGGTATTGCATGAACGGCGCCGCGATGGATTTTATTGCCGCCTGATAGGCTATTGAATTGTGCGCCAGCCCGGGGATCTAACCCTCGCTAGCGCTTAATCCGCCAGATTTTCATGCTGCCTTCGACGGGAATTGGCACAGGTTCCAGCCATTCAGGAACCTCGCCTCTATTCAATTGCGCCATGAACCCTTCCGGCGCGACAGTTCGGTAATTATACGGCTCCGCCAGATCAGGGCAAAGCACCAGATAATCAGACCCGCGCGCTATCGCTGTCTTATGCGCCGCTTCCTCTGTTCCTGTGAACAGATCGATCACTACGCGCATAGCTGCGCTGCCTCGATGATGACTGGTCGCGACAACGGAATGATCGGTTCCATATAGTAGCTGCGGCCCGATATCGATGGGCGCGATTATCTCGCCCTTAGGCAATACGCGCAAGGCACCCGATGCTGCTTGAATTGCACAAGACGATTGGCTGGGATGTTTGGCATTCAGCGATGCGTTTGCCGGCATTGCCAGCGCCAATATCGTCAACGGCATGGCTGGCATCAAGGCGAGCGCCGTGCCTGCCAGCGCCAAAGCCCGCCGGCCGGGGCGGCGCATATTGCGGGCCTGCCGGATCCATTGTGAAATCTGCCATCCAAGCGGGATCGCGGCGAGCGCACCAGCTACTGCTCCGGCCCGCGCCACGAACAGCGCAACAAGAAGTGCCGCGCCAAGCAGCAGCGCATAATCATACCACCATTCACGCAGCCAATCGCTGCTCTTTGCGGCCAACTTTAACGCAGCGAGTAACCCAACCATGGGGGGAACAACAATTTGCAATGCAAGGGCAGGCGATTGCTGCCAGATTGGCATCCCCTCGCCAACGCTGCGATACCAGAATTGGGTCACTACCGGATCAAGCGCAACAAAGCCGCCGCCCGCACATTGCGGCGCTGCGAAGAAAACGATGGCGCCGCCGCCAACTGCAATCAGACCAAGTCCGCAGACGGTGGCCACGCGGGGAATAGGTTCGCAGCGGGATAGGGCGAAGGCTGAAGCGCCTCCCCATGCAAAAACTGCCAGATGTACCGGTGACAATGCATCACAATGCTGCGCCAGATCAGCGAAGCCTCGGGTCCCGACAAAGATTGCTGCAGAACTTACCGCAAGCGATCCCATGACATGGACAAACCAGCTGCTGCCCCGCCGGTCTCGTATCCAGCGCAGCGCAGCGATCCCGCAGATAGCAACCGCCATCGGCAATCCCTCGACTGAAATGGATACCCACAATGCGAGCGCCAGGCCGGTAACCCAGCCGCCCAAGCGCGGATTGCGTGCCATCAGGCCGTTCAATGCCAACAGCACGAGAACAATCTGCCATCCGTGGTGATCAATCCTAAGCGAGCGCATATGGGAAATGAGCGGCACCGAAAGGGCCATCGCGAGGCAGGCAAGGCCAGCCGCCTCTGCCCCGACCAGCCGCCAGACAATCCGCCCGGCCAGTAGTAATGCAAAGCCGAAAGTCACCATTGGCACAATCACCCCTGCGACAACTTCAGCCGTAGTTTGCGCCATGAATAGCGAGAAGAACCACACTGCAGCAACAATCGGCACATCGACCAGCCGCGACCAATGCATCGGCACGCCGCCGCCTGCGGCATCGACCCGGTATTGATGGACATCGAACCAGCTTTGTCCATCAAGCAGATCGCGCACCTGCATCAGGCGCATGACATCGTCCGGATCAGGAAATCGTATCGCGGCAATTGCGCCGTAACTGGTGACCAGCATCAAGCCGGAGATCATAACCCAAGCCAATACGACCCGTACAATCAGCTCTGGTGCAAACAAGGGGCGCCTGCGGTCATGCATCACGCAGATCTCGCCCGAAAAACCACTTTGGCGCGCAGAAGCCAAGTTACTGTGAAGCTGGCAGCCACTGCCACCAATTTGGCAATGAGCGGGTTGAGCCCGACCGCATCGGCGCCCCCGACAATCGCGGTGGTCAGGGCCAGTCCAATCAGAGCAGAAACTACAAACAACGCCTTCTGGCGGGTCCGTACCCGCCCGCGTTCGGCAACGCTATCGTGAAAAACAGTTCGGCTAGACATCAGCCAATGCGCCAGAATTCCCAATGAATAGCCAATCGCAGAAGCCGGAGCCGCGACCATACCCAATGCCATAAGAGTCAGGAAACTGCCGATATCCACCGCCAATGCCCCTACGCTGGCAAATAGGTACCGAATAAGCCGCACGTCGCGGATCCTGGTCAGATATGCTGTCATCACGTGCCCCCCCATTTCGGCCCTCAGCCACTTGCGCATTATACGTCAGGCAGCCTTGCTAGACTTTGAGCCATCCTTTGCGGACGGGATCCGTTCGGGCACACCGCGCAGAGAGTTCAGCGCAGCCGCCTGATCTTGCGTCACCGGAATTGCATCTTCCGAAGTTTCTCGGGCGGGAATGGCAGCCTCGGCGCCTTCGTTGCCAGCTTCGTGGTACTCAGCATCTTCATTGACACACCAAGTGTCATACAGCCGCTTGCCTGCAATGATGTTTTCGGTCGTCAGCATCGCGGTCATCATCGCGTGATCCTGATTGTTGTACCGGTGCATACCGTTGCGTCCGACCAAGTGCAGGCTGGGGAACTTCGCTTCCAGTTCCTGCCTCATGGCTTCCACATTGGCGGCGTAATCCTCGTCATAGACCGGATAGGCCTTTTCCTGCCGCACCACCGCGCCGCCGAACACGTCTTTTGGATCACACAGGCCAAGAATTTCCATTTCCTTGGTCGCCAAAGCAATCAGCTCATCGTCGGTCGATGACCACAGGCCGTCGCCTTCGAAGCAGAAATATTCGAGGCCGACGCAGGCAACATCTTCGTCCGGTACCATTTCAGGCGACCAGCTGCGGAAATTCTGGACGCGGCCAACTTGCACCTGATCGTCGTGGATATAGATCCAATTGTCCGGGAACAGATCTTCTGATTTGATCTTGAGTGCGACCGTCAGGAAATCACGATACCTCAGCTTGGACGCATTCAGCGTAGTGTCCGGTAGTGGATGCAGACGTGCTGCCAATTCGCGCATCGGCGCAGAACTGATCGCGTCTTTCGCGGTAATCACAATCTTGCCATTTGGGCCATTGGCAGACATCCGCCAGCCGCCGGCACCATCACTGGCGAGCTGTTCGAGGCCGTGGCCCATGATCACGGTGCCGCCCGCGGCAACAATCTTGTCGCGCGCAGCATCCCACATCATGCCTGGCCCGAGCCGCGGATAGCGGAAGGTTTCCAGCAATGTCTTGGCTGCCTGGCCGTCATTGGGTTTCTTGTTGAGGCCCATTGAACGCTTGAGGCCGTCGATCACTGCGCTCCACAGGGACAAGCCCTTGATGCGCTGGGCGGCCCAGTCGGCGCTCATTTCATTGCAAGGCATGCCCCAGACCTTTTCCGTATAGGTCTTGAAGAAGATCGAATAGAGTTTGTGGCCAAACTGGTTGGTGGTCCAGTCTTCGAAGCTTTTCACTTCGGCCACAGGAAACAATTTGTAACGCAAATAGCTGAGCATGCATGCGGTGGAGCGCAAAATGCCGAGGTTCGACAGCGCTTCAAATGCCCGTAGAGGGTAGGAATAGAATTTGCCCTCGTAATAGATCCGGCTCATCCGTGGACGCTGGATGAAATCGTCGGGCAGGATCTCATTCCACAAATCGACGACCTGCTGGCTCTTGGAGAAGAACCGGTGACCGCCAATATCGAACCGGTACCCTTCGTGTTCAACTGTCCGGCTGATCCCGCCAACATAGGTGTCATCTTTTTCGATGATCGCAACGGTCTTGCCCTGTTTGGTAAGCACATAGCCCGCTGTCAGGCCGGCAGGCCCGGCGCCAATAATTGCGACATCTACGTTAAGTTGCTTGGCAGTATCGTGGTTCATGAATGCCCCCGGTCAATCGTGTGATCCGGGAGTGAACGAAAATGGTTAGGAGAAGGTTAATTCAGCAAATCTGCTCTAGATTGTACCGCTTACTGATCCAGGGATTATCCCTGGTGATTGCCCTCTGGGATTATCCAGTGGACTGGCCAGATGGCCGGCTGGACGCAGGCGCGCACTTTTGCATAGCATGAACAATCTCCGCCAATTCATGCAGGCGGAAGGTCGTATCGAATATGAAACCGTATTGCTCGGCATTACGCCAGCGAACCTTAGCCTCGATTTCAGGCAGATTTGGGCTCTCTATCATTAAGGTCTGCGCGATCGCTAAGCGATCCGCGCACTCAATCATCGCCCCTTGTTGGGAAATATTGTGCAGAACAGCGTCATGGCGAACGCCCCTGAACACAAGTTTGGTCGGCAATGCGGCGGCGAAGCGCAATTCCCGTTTGGGAAAACGGCTGGATTGGCGGATCATCAGCCCAACGTCGACCGGTGTAACAAATTGGAAACCGGCTTCGCCCGGATTCTGCCAGACGGCTCGCACCGGATGCCGGTCCCCGGTTTGCATTTCCAGGATGATTTCGTCAGCGGTTGGAATCGGATGGAACAAGCGAACGCTGATGCCCTCAGCCGAAACATCGCGGATTACACAGAAGTATTCTGCGTTGCCGCAGATTAGTTTGGCGCTGCGAATCAATAAGGTGAAGCGCGGCGCAGCCCGCTCATCAAGATGAACGTCTAAAACTTCTTGCCGGTGCACATTGTCGTGCACCTCGTCCATTTTTTCGTAACCCATTGCCGCACCCCGAAAAGATCGCGCCGAAACCTTGAAGAGGCTTCTACACGACCAAAAGATAGCATCGCGCTACGCTGCACCTACGGAAGATTACTGAACAATGTGTTTAAGTATACGGCGGTAGTCGGCGGGGGTTGTTACAATATAGTTGGTCACTTTGAAGTGGTGCGGGTGACTGGACTCGAACCAGCACGATCAATGATCAGGGGATTTTAAGTCCCCGGCGTCTACCATTCCGCCACACCCGCTCTAGCAAAGCGTCTCAATCAAGACGCCGCGATGCAGCCTCTACCGCGGGATCGCGGCCCTGCCAATATGGGGCGCCAGAATAGGACACCAATATCATGTGGATCGCCAAAAGGGATCGGCCGATAGGCTGATCAGCCTGCGTTGAGGCGCTGACGCATTTCCTTGCCTGGTTTGAAGTAAGGAACGCGCTTGCCAGGAACATCCACAGCCTCGCCAGTTCGCGGGTTGCGGCCCTTGCGTGCGTCGCGTTCTCTGGTGGAAAACGCTCCGAAGCCGCGCAGTTCCACGCGCCCGCCTTCGGCAAGCCGCTGGGCGATTTCTTCAAAGAAGATATCGACCACTTGTTCAACTTCATCGCTACGAAGTTCAGGGTTGTCTTTCGCCAGCGCCTGCAACAATTCTGATCTGATCATTTTATTCCCCCGATCCGGTGCCAACTGCCGCTAACGGCATTTGTCGCAAATCTACAACATACCGTACCAATATTCGGTATGCTAATTTCTTTTGTACGGACAAAGTGCCAGATTGCAGGCATTTACGCAATATTACTTCGCGAAAATTAACCACCACAAAACAATTTATTCGCACCTCAAACAGAATCCCGCCCGCTAAGCGGAGCTCTCGGGTTAACTTTGCGCTCTAAATCAGATCATTCCAGCTTAAGCGTCCGCGATTTCCAGAAGCTTTACCGGATCGATCCCCAGCCGCTTCATTCGCGCCTCTATCTCGGGCCATTCCTGAGCGATGAATTGTTCACGCTCGGCATTGCGCAGTTTCGCGGCAGCGCCCTGCACAACATACATCCCTACGCCGCGCTGGACCTCGACGAGTCCGTCGGTCTGGAATTGCTGATAGGCCTTGGCTACTGTCAAAGGATTGGCACCCTGTGCCGCGGCAAAAGCCCGCACAGAAGGCAACATCTCGCCCTCCTTATACGCCCCCTCGATGATAGCGGCGGCAATCAGATCACGTAGCTTTAAATATACCGGACGGGTTTGCTGGGTCATTTGGGCTGGATCATCCAAACTTATGGCTGGGGTGGATTCCTTACTGAGGTGCTTCAGTGCCATAATACAGCGCGGCGCGTCAAGTTTGAGGAGAGGTAAGAAAACCTCAATGAACTGGCAGTTTCCGATGAATCTAACGCTTCACAAGGCAAAAACAGACGTTAGGGTGACGCCATTCAGATCCGCCCATTAGAACCGCGGACAGCATATCGAGGGAAATATTGCATGAAAGATATGGCATTGTGGAACGAGGGGGACTGGATCGCGGCAATCGCGTCTGTGGTGCTCGTGTTATTTCTTGCGGCCGGCGCATTCGCCGTCACGCGCAAACAACCCGAAGTGGGCGGTCACCCCAAAGGTCTGTACATCCTGTTCTTCGCCGAAATGTGGGAGCGATTCTCCTATTACGGCATGCGCGCGTTGCTGATTTTCTACCTGACGCAACATTGGCTGTTCAACGATAGCGCCTCCAACATCGTTTACGGTGCCTATGTCAGCCTGGTGTATATTACGCCGGTACTCGGCGGCTGGCTCGCTGATCGCTATCTCGGGCAACGCAAGGCTGTTCTGTTCGGCGCTGTTTTGCTGACGTTTGGTCACTTCCTGATGGCGTTCGAGGGAACGGGCGGACAGAATGATCCAACCATCAACATTTTCTGGCTGGCGCTCAGCTTCATCATCGTCGGCTCTGGCTTCCTGAAAGCCAACATTTCGGTGATTGTCGGTCAACTTTATCCGCGCACCGATGTGCGCCGCGATGGTGCTTACACCATCTTCTACATGGGAATTAACGTCGGTGCGGCTGTCGGGACGATCATCGCAGGCTATCTCGGGGTGACCTTGGGCTGGTCCTATGGCTTCGGAGCGGCGGGTATCGGCATGTTGATTGGCCTGATTGTCTTCGTTCTCGGCAAACCATTGTTGCTCGGTCAGGGCGAACCGCCGAAACTGCTCATGAAAAGCCTCGAATTCTCGCTCTACGGTATCGGCATTGTCGCCGTCGGCATCATGTGGCTGCTGATCCAATACCAGTCCGTTGTCGGCTGGTTGATGCTGCTTTCGGGCGCTGCCCTGCTCGCCTACGTGTTGTTCGAAGCATTCAAGCTGGACAAAGTACCGCGCGAGCGGATGTTCGCGATCCTGTTCCTGATCGCGTTGCAGCCCCTGTTTTGGGGCCTGTTCGAACAAGCGGGCGGTTCGCTCAACCTGTTTACCGATCGCGAGATCGATCTGCAGGGTGTTCCGGCCCCGCTGTTCCAATCGATCAACCCGATTTACATCATCTTGCTGGCACCGCTGTTCGCGTGGCTGTGGACGTTCCTCGGCAAGCGCGGGCTTGAACCATCGACCCCGGCCAAGTTCGGCCTTGGCCTGATCCAGCTCGGCTTTGGCTTTCTGGTTCTGGTTTGGGGTGCCGCGACAGTTGGCCCCGAAACGCTGATTCCGGTAATCTTCCTGTTCGGGATCTACTTCTTCCACACCACTGGGGAACTGTGCCTCAGCCCGGTTGGCCTCAGCGCGATGAACCGGCTTGCGCCGCGCCATCTCGCCAGCCTGATCATGGGCGCATGGTTCTTCGCCACGGCGGGCGGCAATTTTGTTGCCGGCATGATCGGCGCAGCCACCGGCGGGGAAGATGGTATGATGACTCGTGCGGCGACCATGGACATCTATTGGAAGATCGGTCTGGTCGCGATCGTAGTCGGCATCGTGGTCATTGTGATCTCAGGTCTGGTCAAGAAACTGATGCATCTCGATGCGCTCGCCGACGATGATGTGGGTGATGATCTGCTCGGACAATCCGAAGCGGGCGGACCAGATTCAGCAGGTATCCACCCTGCCACACGTCAGGACTAAATAAACAACATGGGAAAACGCTCAATGCGCTATCGTGCCTTCGCAATCTTAGGGGGCGCGGTAGCGCTTGCTGCTTGTTCAACCACCGGGGAATCGCGGTCGTCCAAGTAAGCCAAAAATGCTGATGCCTCGGCAGAAGCACCCTATGCTTCAACATACAGCGCCTATCCCGGCGCGGCCACCGCGTTGGTTGGCGCCACGATCTATGACGGAGCGGGCGGCAAGATCGAGAACGGGACCGTACTGTTTGCCGAAGGCAAAGTCGTTGCAGTGGGCGGCGCTGATCTGGCGGTCCCCGCTGGCTACACCCAGATCGATGGCAGCGGGAAATTCGTCACTTCCGGGGTGATCGATATCCATAGCCATCTGGGCGATTATCCCACCCCCTCGGTCGAGGCGCATTCGGACGGCAATGAAGCCACCAGCCCAACCACGCCCGAAGTCTGGGCTGAACATTCCGTCTGGCCGCAGGATCTCGGTTTCAGCCGGACGCTGGCCAATGGCGGGATAACTTCGCTGCAAATTCTGCCCGGCTCCGCCAATCTGATGGGTGGGCGCAGTGGATGGAAGCAATGACGTCGGCGCGGGCAATTCGCCGTTTAATGCGGCGCTGGACATCTCCCCTGCGATCAATCCGTCTTCCCAGCATATTGCGATCAGCCGTGCTGGCGGCGTAACGCGTGCCTCGATCACTTCAGGGCCCGCCAATTCGATTTTCGCCGGTCAAGGCGCGATCATTGATACCGGCGCAGATGCCAATGCAATTACCAAGGCGCGCGCATTTCAGATGGTGGTGCTGGGCGAGGCCGGTGCCCGCCTATCAGGCGGCAGCCGGATTGCGACCAACGTGGCACTGCGCAATGCCTTGCGCGAAGCGGCTGAGTTCGCCTCGGGAAACTGGGAGGGCGAGGAAGCTTTGCTGACCCGGGCTGACGCGGCCGCGCTGGGCGTGGTCGTAACCGGCGAACAAAAGCTGTATATTCACGTGGAGCGGGCATCCGACATTCGTCAGGTACTGTCGATGCGCGGCGAATTTCCCAAGCTCGATATGGTGCTGGTTAGCGTCAGCGAAGGCTGGCTGGTGGCGGATGAAATCGCGGCGGCTGGTGTGCTGGTAATTGCCGATGCGCTGGATAATCTACCAGCAAACTTCGAAGAACGTGCAGCGACCCGGAGCAATGTCGGACGAATGGTCGATGCCGGGGTCAAGGTCGCGATTGGCGGGATGACAGGCACCGAACAACCTCGCAATGCGTTGCAATATGCAGGCAATCTGGTGGCGCTTAACAAAGTGCCGCGAGCAACGGGGCTAAGTTGGGGCGAAGCGCTGGCGACCATCACTTCGGTTCCGGCATCAATCAGCGGTATGGCCGGGCACCTTGGCTCGTTAACGCCGGGTGCAGCGGGCGATGTAGTGATATGGGGCGGCGATCCGCTGGAATTGTCCTCCGCTCCGGTGAAGGTCTTCATCGACGGTATCGAACAACCTTTCGACAACCACCAGACCCGCCTGCGCGAACGCTACCGCGATCTGGATGAAAGCGATCTGCCTAAGGCGTATGATTGGTAGGCTCGGCTTATAACTCCGCTGAGTCTACTGGCCGGTAAAGTTTGGCGGGCGCTTTTCGATGAGCGCGTTCACACCCTCGATATGGTCCTGAGTATGATGCATTTGCGCCTGCGTGGCGGCAGCGAGTTCAAGTGCGGTATCGTAACTGATCGAACGGCCCTGGCGCAGCAGGTTCTTGGTTTGGCGCAGAGCATGCGGCGGCATGGCAGCAATTTTCCGGGCCATTGCACCGGCTTCTTCCATCAGCGTATCACCGTCTATTACACGGCTGACGAGCCCCCATTCGCAGGCCTGCTGCGCCCCAATCACATCACCAGTATAGAACAATTCGGCCGCCCGGCTTTGGCCAATTACGCGCGGCAATATCCATGTTCCGCCATCACCCGGCACAATCCCGAGCTTGAGAAAGGTTACACCAAATTTTGCGCGATCTGACGCCATCCGGATGTCAGCCAGACAAGCGAGGTCACAGCCCAGGCCGATGGCCGGGCCATTGATTGCGGCGATAAGCGGCACCTGAAGCCCATCAAGCGCGCGCAAGATACGATGAATATTTGTGCGATACCCATTGGCAATTTCCACCGGATTGCCGCTGAAATTTCCCGTCTTGTCGCGCATTGCCTTGATATCGCCGCCCGCAGAGAATGCTCGACCTGCACCGGTCAGAATGGCGCAACGAATGTTTGGATCGGCGTTGATCACATCGCAGGCCGCCGAAAACTCATCTCCGTCTCCATCTGCGCCCAATGCATTCATCGAGTCGGGACGATTGAGGGTCAAGGTTGCGACATGGCCGTCATGTTGGATAGCGAGCAGCGACATAGTTCAGCTCCAGTTTCTTGTAGCCGCACAGTTCAGTCGAGCCCGCTCAGCCAATTAACTTGTGCGATTCGCGCTTGAGGGGTGAAAATCACTTCATGACCCGCATCGCTATAGTTTTCGAAGGTAGCGTCAGGAGCAAGCTGCGCCAAGCGCTTGCCGTGGCTATGTGCGATCAGCGAATCTTGCTGCCCATGTTGGATCAGTGCTGGCACCTCCAGTTCCGCAATTTTTCCCGCATTGTCGAACCGGTCGCGTATCAGCAGACTAACCGGCAGCCACCCGACCTTGTCCGCCACAGCATCAGGCAGGCTGGTGAACGGCGCGCCCAAGATGAGCGCTTTTGGCTGAATTTCTGTCGCAAGCTGAGTCGCAGTGCCCGAACCAATGGAATTGCCAATCAGAATCAGCTGATCCGCAGCGATGCCTTGCGCAATCAGGAAGCGCAGCGCTGCACGGCCGTCGGCGTAGAACCCTTCCTCCGAAGGTGTGCCGGAATTGCCGCCATAGCCGCGATACTCGACCAGCAGCGCGCCATAATTTTGCGCCACCAAATGGCCGGTTGCCGCCGCGCTACCTGTGAGCGTGCCGCCATTACCATGGAAATAGACCACTGTGGGCCTACCGGTGCGGGCCGGACTGTAGACTGCGCGAAGGGTTAGTCCATCGGCCGTTTTCAGCTCGGCTTCCCGAAAACCATAGGGTAGTTTGGCAATATCCTGCGGTGCCGGATAGATCAGTCGGCCTTGCTGAAAATACAGCAGCGTTGCAGCCGCAACATAGAAAAGCGCGGCGACTGCCACCAGGCCAGCCAACCAACGCATCAGGCTTACGGCCCTTAAGCCCGCGCCTCTTCCACGCCCGCGCTGTTATGGCGCAGCGCTTTCAGCACCGTATCGACGATGTTCGGAGCATTAAGACCAGCTTCGTCATATTGCTTGTCCGGTGCATCGTGATCCTGGAAGATATCGGGCAAACGGAGCGTCCGGATTTTCAGGCCTGCATCAGTCAGGCCAAGGTCACTCGCCAATGTCAGCACATGCGCGCCGAGGCCGCCGATGCTGCCCTCTTCGACCGTTACCACAACTTCATGGGTACGCATCAGTTTCTCGATCATCGCGCTGTCGAGCGGTTTGGCAAAGCGCAGGTCGGCAACGGTCGTGCTCAGGCCCTTGGCTTCCAATTGGTCGGCGGCCTTTTGCGCTTCCGCCAATCTGGTGCCTAGCGATAGCAGCGCAATCTTGGTGCCTTCGCGAACGATCCGGCCCTTGCCGATTTCAAGCCGCTCGGGAATTTCGGGCATGGCCACGCCGGTTCCCGCGCCGCGCGGATAGCGGAAGGCAATCGGGCCGCTGTCATGGCACGCGGCGGTATAGGTCATGTGGACCAGTTCTGCTTCGTCAGCCGCGGCCATCACCACGAAATTGGGCAGCGTCGCCAAATAGGTAATGTCGAAACTGCCCGCATGGGTCGCGCCGTCAGCGCCGACGAGGCCAGCCCGATCAATCGCGAATCGGACCGGCAGATTCTGGATCGCCACATCATGTACGACCTGGTCAAATGCGCGCTGGAGGAAGGTAGAATAAATCGCGCAGAACGGGCGCATGCCTTGCGCCGCGAGTCCCGCAGCGAACGTCACACCGTGCTGTTCAGCGATGCCGACATCAAAAGCCCGGTCCGGATGGGCCTTGGCAAATTTATCAACCCCGGTGCCCGATGGCATCGCCGCAGTAATCGCGCAGATCAGAGGATCGGTATCAGCCAATTTCGCCAGCGTTTCACCGAAAACATTCTGATAGGCTGGCGGACCGCCGCCCGGCCCCTTGTCCTGTTTGCCGCTGACAATATCAAATTTGGCAACGCCGTGATATTTGTCGGCGCTTTGTTCGGCCGGGCCATAGCCCTTGCCCTTTTGCGTCACGACATGGATCAGGATCGGGCCCTGTTCGCTGTCCCGCACATTTTCGAGCACAGGAATCAGATGGTCGAGATTATGGCCATCGATCGGGCCGACATAATAGAAGCCCAGTTCTTCGAACAAGGTCCCGCCGGTGACCATCCCGCGAGTGTATTCCTCTGCCTTTTCCAGTCCCGAATGGATCCGGCGTGAAAATTTGCGCGCCACTTTGGACGCCAAACTGCGCAAGCCGAGATATTCGCTGCTCGACACCATCCGCGCGAGATAGGCCGACAACCCGCCTACCGGCGGCGCAATCGACATGTCATTATCGTTCAGGATCACGATCAGCCGGTTGCCCGCCTGTTCGGCATTGTTCATCGCCTCATAAGCCATGCCCGCGCTCATCGCGCCGTCACCGATTACCGCAATTGCCTTGCCCGGAGTGCCCGCAAGCTTGTTCGCCACGGCAAAGCCAAGGCTCGCAGAGATCGAAGTGGAGCTGTGCGCCGCGCCGAATGGATCATATTCGCTCTCGCTGCGCTTGGTAAAACCGCTTAAACCGCCACCTTCGCGCAGGGTCCGTATACGGTCGCGCCGACCGGTCAGGATCTTGTGCGGATAGGCCTGATGGCCAACATCCCAGATCAACCGATCGTCCGGCGTATTGAACACATAATGGATCGCAGTGGTCAGTTCGACCACGCCGAGACCTGAGCCCAAATGGCCGCCAGTGCTGCCAACGGTGGAGATCATTTCGGCGCGCAACTCGTCAGCCAACTGGCGCAATTGATTCGCTTCAAGCTTACGCAGATCAGCGGGGATTTCGACAGTGTCGAGGAGCGGAGTGTCGGGTCGAGAATTCATGGATATTAGCTTACACCGCAAATCTATGACTGTCGATGAACGAGAATGCTTTGCTGTAAGCTATTTGGACTTGGTTTTGACTAGTGCGCTCTATCCACGGCAGGCCGCTTAAGTCCCTACCGGCAAGCAGCACATAATCCGCGAATTTCGATGATCGGGCGTTCGGTCTGAAAATCGGCGCCTTGTGCAACCCGGCGAACTGCCTGCGAAATATCGTCATTGTCGACATGAGTCGCTTCGCCGCATTCATCGCACACCAAAAAAATGCAATCATGGGTACAGCCCGGGTGGGTGTTGGCGAGATAGGCATTCGCGCTTTCCACCCGCATGGCGAGATTGTTGGTCACAAACAAATCGAGGATCCGGTAAACACTGTTGGGTGCAACTCGCTTGCCCCGGGCCTTCGACAGATTTTCGGCAATGTCATAAGCGGAAGCCGGGCGTTCATGCCGTGCCAACTCCTCAAATACATCGGACCGCATGCCGGTCCATTGCTCGCCCGCTCCGGTTAAAGCAGTACGCGCTGCTTGAACCAGCGTTTCGCCGGCATGTTCGCTGTGATTATGTTGATGTTTGGCCATGACCGACATATAGCGATGCCACAGAAAAATTACCAATCAAGAAGCAGGAACGGCAATCAGTCGCGTTTGAATGTCGCGCTATATTTGGCTGGGTACATGGATTTAAGCGCCCGAACCTTGGGCATATCCCAGCGCAGGATGTACGGATGGCGCGGGTTGTCAGCTAAAAAATCCTGATGCTCGGGTTCCGCTTTGTAGAATTTCTTGTAGCTTTCCAGCCCCGTGACAATCGGCTTGTCCCATTTTCTAGATTTCTTCATTTGCGCCAGATAAGCGGCGGCGGCGCTGCGCTGTTCCTTGCCGATTGGTACCAGTGCGGCGCGGTATTGGGGGCCGACATCGGGGCCCTGCCGGTTGCGCAGCGTAGGGTCCGCCACGACTGAGAAGAAGACCCGCAGCAATTCGTCATAGCGAACTATGGACGGGTCATAGACCACCCGAACCGCCTCTGCATGCTGGGTGGCGCCAGTGCCGATCTGTTTATACGTTGCGGTGGCTGCATTGCCGCCATGATAACCGGAGACAGCGCTTCTTACGCCCTTCATGTGACTGAACACACCCTCGACGCCCCAGAAGCATCCGCCAGCAAAAATCGCGACCTTCAGGCCGGTGCCTTCCTTGGCAATCCGGGCGGCAGCGGGGGCGGCGACGACATCTTCAGCTGCAGCGGCAGGCTGCTGACAGCCGGAAAGCGCCAGCCCCAGCGCGGCGACAAGCGGCAGTACTCTGTTCATCGCAGAACCTGCGCGACGGCAGCAGGCGCTATGTCTTGCCATAACTCAGGCGCCACCTGAAAACTGACGGCCACGGCGCCCAGCAAGAAGCCGATTGCGAAATTACGGTATAGATCGGATTTGAACAGGCCCATGGCGCTTCTTTTCCAGAAATTTGAATATCGAAGGCGCCCGCAATTAAATGCGAACTACTTACAATACGCTGAATTGGGCCGAAAGGTTTCAGCAAGCACCATAAAATGCGCGAATTGTTGGTCTGGCAGTTGAGTCGCTTAGTGCCGGAAGTGGCGCATTCCGGTGAGAACCATCGCCAGTCCGGCCTCATCGGCAGCGTCGATCACTTCCTGATCACGCATCGAACCACCCGGCTGGATGACCGCAGTTGCGCCCGCCTCCGCGGCAGACAAAAGCCCGTCCGCAAAGGGAAAGAACGCATCCGATGCCACGGCGCTACCTACGGTGCGGGCCTGATCCCAGCCGTGGGTCTCGGCAGCTTCAGCCGCCTTTACCGCCGCAATCCGGGCACTGTCGCGGCGGTTCATCTGACCGGCGCCGATCCCTGCCGTTACGCCATCCTTTACATAGACGATCGCATTGGATTTGACGTGTTTCGCGACCGTCCAGGCAGTCATGCAATCCGCGAGTTCTTGCGGGGAGGGTTCGCGTTTCGTCACAACCTTCAAATCATTCTGAGTGATTCGGCCATTGTCCCGGCTTTGGACCAGCAAACCCCCCGCTATGGTCTTCATGGTGAAACCGGCGCGCGCTGCATCGGCCAAGCCATCGGTAAGCAGCAAGCGCAGGTTCTTCTTCTTTGCAAACGCTGCTTTTGCTGCGTCATCTGCGCCGGGCGCTACGACAACTTCGGTAAAGATATCGGTGACGGCTTCCGCAGTGGGGCCATCCAGCGGGCGGTTGCAGGCGATGATTCCGCCAAACGCCGACACGCTGTCGCATTGGAGCGCTGCTTTGTAAGCTTCAAGCAAAGTTTCGCCAGTTGCGACGCCGCACGGATTGGCGTGTTTCACGATCACCACAGTGGGCGGGCCGCCGGCAAATTCCGCGACCAGTTCCAGAGCCGCATCAGCGTCGGCCAAATTGTTGTAGCTAAGTGCCTTGCCCTGAACTTGCTGCGCACCGGCCACACCGACAGAACCCGGCACTTGCCCCAGATATAGTGCGGCATCCTGATGCGGGTTTTCGCCGTAACGCAGCGTATCCGCCAGTTTGAAGGCGATCGGCATTGTCTTTGGAAACGCCGTCGCTTCCATCGCTTCCGTGCCGAGCGGATTGGTAAATGCATCGCCCCAGGCAAACCAGTTTGCGATGGCCGCATCATAGGCTGCTGTCGCTGCATAAGCATTCGCCGCCATCCGAGTGCGCAGCGCCAATGTGGTTGCCCCGTCGTTGGCGCCAAGTTCGGCCACAACCGCATCATAATCCGCAGGATCAGTCACAATAGTGACGAATTGGTGATTTTTCGCCGCTGAGCGAACCATGCTGGGTCCGCCAATGTCGATATTTTCGATCACTTCTTCCCGTGCGGCGCCTTTCGCCACGGTCGCTTCGAAGGGATAAAGGTTGACCACCACCAGATCGATTGCGCCGATCCCGTGCTGCTCCATCGCGGCGGCATGTTCGGGATTATCGCGCACCGCCAGCAAGCCGCCATGGACCACCGGGTGCAATGTCTTGACCCGGCCATCCATCATCTCGGGAAAACCGGTCAGGTCGGACACATCTTTGACCGGCAGGCCCGCATCGCGCAGCGCCTTGGCCGTGCCGCCGGTTGATACCAGCTCTACGCCCTGCGCTGAAAGTGCCCGGCCCAGTTCAGCCAGTCCGCTCTTGTCGGACACTGACAGCAGTGCCCGTTTGATCCTAACATTGCTCAAATCAAATTATCCCATTTTCTTAAGCAGCCAGGAGAAATTTCCTCCGCTGCGAGAGGTCAGGCCCTGCAATACCAATTGCTGGATCGGGTGCGGCTTACCCTGACCATCGACCCACATACTTTCTTCAACTGCCAACTCTCCGCCAGCAGAGGAATTGCCAAGCCGGAATTGCCAATAGGTCCCGTCGGGCAAAGCCATTCCGGCACCCATTTTATCTTTTGACAGGCCCAGTTCGATACCAGGGCCGATGTGGAAACGGATCGCGAAATCGATCTTACCGCGCTTGCCCTTGCCCGATGGGACCAGCAGATCTTCGCCGCGCAGTTCACTGCCATCATCGCGCAAGATCAGGATGCGCCGATGTACCAGACCGAATCGTGCGGCATAGCCATCATGGCTCGCTTCGATGCGGGACGCTTTGCCATTATCGAGCTCAAGGATGCGGCGATTGACCTCGACCTCCTCGACCCCCTTGCCCAGCTTGCCATTGATCATCACGGCGGTGGAATTGGCATTGTCGAGCGCGAGTGTGGAATGGGCCGCAGTGGCGCGCAGCCCCTGTTCGATCCGCACCGGAACTTGCCCGCCAGCAAAGGTCGCGCCCCCGCAATTGACGATGATCCGGCGCCCTTCGCAGGACATTTCGAATGCCAAGGTGGATGCGCAACCTGATCGGGCGTGGCGTGAACGTGGCGGCGGGGCGGCATCAAATTGCAGAATTGTCTTGCCGCCGTTCAGCCGTTGATAGCCCCATTGACGAATGTCTTTGAGCGGACGTGTTCGCACACCGCTCGCCTCGATCAGCGCGGCCACACGGTCTGCCCGCACAGCGCCAGCACCTTGCCAACTGCCCAGCCCGCCATCGCCGTGCATCAGCGCCAGCAGCGGCGGAACCAGCAGGCTGGCCATCGCGTCCAATGCCGTAGGCGGATCACGGTCGGCCGCGCGGTAACAGGCAGTCAGCTTTACCAGCAGGCCGATCGCATCCATTTGCGCAATCGGGCTGCGCGACAGGACTCCGCCATCGTCGGCAACCAACTCGCCCAGCGCCCTGACCAGCCCGGCTTCGCCGAACAGGCGGCGCGGCTTGCCATCGGGCAGCAGCAAGCCTGCTGCAGTAATCGCGCACCAGCCGGCCACTTCGCCCAGCCGGTCGTCTGCCCGCGATACATTCTTGTCGAGCCAACGGGCGGTTTGAGTGATCGCGTCCAACGCCTCAATGCGAACGGCTTCCTTTTGGCCGGACAGGATCAGCGGCGCGTAAACCAGCCAATTGAGCAGGCGGTGGCCGACATGCTCAATGTCCCAGGCAGGACCCTTGCCGATACCGGTTTTCGCGCCGGTCCCGGCCCCCTTTTGCGAGGGGCCATTTGCTGCCAGCCATGCGGACAACACCCGCTCGGCGGTCGCCGTGCATTCTTCGCGCGGCGCACTGGCTGCCAGATCTCCAAGCCAGGAAAAACCGTGGATCACCCGTTCGAAGGGCGGCGTCAGGCGTGCCCTCGGGGAAAAATCCACCTGGGCAATTGGCGCTTTCACCCCGTGGACCAGAAAATGGCCCATGCGCAGCGCCACGCCCGCCATCCGCTCACCTTCCAGCGGGCATTCAACCGTCGCCAACAGCCGGGTTCGGGCAGGTTTGGAGAATGGCGATGACAGGGTGGAGGGAGGTAAACCGAGCCGATATGCCAGCCGAATCAGCCGCTCCCCCGCACCCAGCGAAGGCGGAGAAAAGTCTGTGAGCACCAGCGATTTGCCCGGCTGCAGGACGGTGTCAGCACGCCCGTTGACCAAAGCCTCGTCAATGTCATGGTCCAGCGGCATTGCGCTACGAGCCTCCGCGGTAATATGATCCCCAGACCTGTACTGCGCCGCCAGATCGACCATCAGGCACCGCCGCCTTGTTGGCCCTTCAATGCGGCAATATTGGCGGCGTAGTGTTCCGGCCCGCCTTTAAAAGTGGCAGACCCGGCCACCAGCACATCGGCGCCCGCATCGACGCATAGCCGGGCGGTTTCAGGATTAACCCCGCCATCAACCTCCAACCGTATATCCCGGCCGGTCTTGTCGATCATCTTGCGAACCGCTTCGATCTTGCGCAGCTGGCTATGAATAAAACTCTGCCCGCCAAAGCCGGGGTTCACGCTCATCACCAATACCAGATCAATATCGTCGATCAGATAATCCAGCATCTTGGCCGGCGTCGCAGGATTGAGCGAAATACCCGCCAGTTTCCCCAGCCCCTTGATCGCCTGAACTGTCCGGTGAGTATGTGCTCCGGCCTCAGGGTGTACCGTGATAATGTCGGCCCCGGCATTGGCGAATGCCTCCAGATAGGCGTCTACCGGACTGATCATCAGATGCACGTCGAAAACCTTGTCCGAATGCGGACGCAGCGCCTTTACTACGTCAGGTCCGATGGTGATGTTGGGGACAAAATGCCCGTCCATTACATCAACATGGATCCAATCGGCTCCTGCGATATCGATCGCTCGCACTTCCTCCCCCAGCCGGGCAAAATCGGCGGAAAGAATGGAGGGCGAAATTAGCGGTAGGGACATGGTCAGGCGCTTTTTCTAAAAACCGGCTAAAAGGGCAGAACTTGTGGCTCTTGGCGGGGTTACGACCCAGATATGGGTGCGGCAAGCGTCAGCCCCTTGCTTTTCCACACCGGCCATCCACTTTTCTCCTCCGGTCAACCAGTTGGCGAACCCAGATAACACGGAGATGAACCGGGATGATTTCCGCAATTCAGCGATAATTCATGGAGCCGATGGCAAATAGGGTCGATATTCAGGGGGTTCCGGGGTAGTCATCCGACTGCATATCCGCGCCCTCGGGGTGCCGCATGCCGGCACCAGAGATGAAAGATTTGAATGACAATGCCCAAGACTATTTCCCTCTCCTCCATCAGGATCGCTTCGCTTGCACTGGCTGCAGGCGGCTTAGCGCTGTCTGTCCCGGCCACCGCGCAGTATAATCAGATGATTAGCAACAATATGGCCAAATGCGCCTCCGGAGCCGGACCTGCGGTTAAGGTGACTGTCACTGGAATCAAGGAAGCAAACGGCAAGATACGCGTACAAAGCTACAATGGCACAAAGGCCGATTGGCTAGAAACGGGCCGCTGGCTCGCCCGGATAGAAACTCCCGCCAAAAGCGGAGCGATGACATTTTGTCTGCCGGTGCCTGCCAGCGGCACATACGGCATTGCCGTGCGCCACGACGTCAATGGTAATGGCAAAACCGACATTCGCGAAGATGGCGGAGCGATGTCGAACAACCCCAGCATCAACATCTTCAACCTCGGCAAGCCGAGCTATAAGAAAACCGCCTTTTCAGTTGGCAGCGGTGTGACATCGATCACTGTCAACATGAAGTATTTCTAAGGCTTACGTTGACGCCATAGCTGGAACAGCACTCCGGGTGCCGCGAGGATCGGGTGTTTTTCGCGCCACGGGGTCAATTCCACAGCCGTTCCGGTATGACGTTCGAGTTTCCATGCACCGTAACGCGCCGCCCCTTCGAACGTTGTGGTCGCCTTAATCAGCCGGAGCAGGTTGAGCGGCTTGCCCAAACGCCGCCTCGCCGCCCACCACCGCAGGATCTTCTTACGCTCTGCCAAATCGATATGCGGGGTGAGTTTGTCCCCTTCGCGGTCAAAGGTGATGTTTTGCGCTGACAGCGCGAGCGGCAGCAGCCCGTCGAAATGGCCCTGGTTCACCGACAGGATCGAATCCTCTCGGCCCGGTTTTTCTACCCGCAATTCAGCTTTGTAAGTCGCCTGGAACAATGCGCGCCAATAATCTTCCGCGGTGCCGCGTTCCGGCCCTAGGGCGGCGGCCAGGCGTGCTGCTGTACAGGCGGCTGACTCAATCGCGCCAGTCACTTCAACCCGAACTTTATCGTCGGCAAGCCACACCAAAGCGCTAGGCTGTACGAACCGCGCCCAGATGGTGGTGTCGTGCCGTTCTCCTTCCGCTGCCTCGGCAAAGGTGGACAGCGCCATGGCGGCGACCTTGGCCCGCAAAGTCACGCCTGCATGATCCCATTCGTGATAGCTGACCCGCGGCCAGATCTTCTCCTGCTGCGGTCCAGGCATCAACAGGTAGAAATCGAGCACGCCTTCGAGCGAACCGGTGCGCAAATTCGAACCGTAGAACAACGCCGCAGCCGCCCCTGAATTGCGGGCCAGACGGGCGACGAATTCTGCCACTGCAGGATCGACCGGCGCGCACAGGCTGGCGCTGATCCGCTGGGTTAAAGCGGTGACTGACGGAGCGCTGGTCACGGAACGACGAAGCGCAATTCCGGTCCCTCCGCCACCTGATAGCGGCCAGCAGGGAAAACCTCACCGTCGAGGATAAACTCGTCATCCAGTGCCAGTTCGAACTCGCTGGCCTTGGCAAAATGGACGCCTGCGCGGGTTACCCAAGCGGGCTCTTTTCCCGCGACAACCGCAGGTATGATCGCCAACAGGCGGCGGCGGGCCTTGTCCATCACCACCATCCGCAGGCCATGATGATAAGGTCCAAACAATTTCATATCCACCGGCAAACGGTCGAGTGTAGAGGCCACCAAAATCCAGCGCTGCGCCGGATCGCCAAACCCGCTGTGCGGCAAAGGCGCGCGTTCCGGCCCCATCAGCAATTCCATTCCGATGCCGCGCCGCCAGCGGTTGCGCGGCGATCCCAACAATGCTTGCGTCAATCCCCACGCGGTGGTCACACCGACAGCCAGACTGTTAAAGGCCCCGAGCCGGTGCGCGTCCTGACCCACTTTGATCCCGGTGGTGAACGCCCCCGCACCCAAGATGAAGCCCATTAATGCGCCAGATTTCTGCAACGCATTGTCAGCGCCGAGCGGGGTCATAACAATGCCCCGCCTTTGGAGCCGCCGGCCAGCAGCGAATGCATCGATAACACCGGCCAATGTCCAATCCGCTGGCGCGCCCAGATCAACGTTTAGCGCATTGGTCTTGCCCCTCGGCAATACGGCGACGGCTGGCCAATCCTGACCCCATACCGGCAGGCCACTGGTCAGCACATCGCGCACCGTGCCATCGCCGCCATTCATCACCAACAGTTCAATCCCGCGCGCTTTGAAATCGGCAAGAATTCGGGGCAGATCTCCGCTACCTTCAGGTTCTGCCACCAACACATTGGGTATATCGGGCAAAACGCCGTTTACCGCGTGCCCTGACGCCCCGTCATTGCCCAAATTGTGATGGCTGTGCCGGTTATAAATCACCCCGACAAGGGGGGCGAGGTCCGTCACCATGTCCGATTTAGGGTCTGAGGTCGGGGATTTTTGAGTCTCAGGCGCCATAGCGGGCTTCGTTTAGCAAGGAATGCCCAACCGCTCCAGAACATATATGACTGCCAGGGTACAGTTCGACTAAAGGTCGGTTTTCAGCAGAAGTGGCCTTGGCCCTAACGATTACTATTTCAGGGGGGCGACGAGGCGAAAAAAATTCGGTAGTCATATGAAATGCGACAAACAAACTTACTCGATTCCGCCACCTCAATTGCAGCCGACATTGTTGCCCTGCGCCGATCGATCCATGCTGAACCCGAATTGGGGCTGCATACTCCGCTGACCCAGGCGAAGGTTCGCGCCGCGCTGGCGCATTTGCCTCTGGAATGGCGCTCCGGCCCATCAACCACAGGCGAAGTGGCAGTGCTGAAAGGTGCAAAGCCGGCCATTCCGGGCAAAAGCCGGGTGCTATTGCGCGGGGATATGGACGCGCTGCCGATGCCCGAACAGACCGGATTGGGGTTTGCCTCCACCATCGAAGGCCGGATGCACGCCTGCGGTCATGATACTCACACTGCGATGTTGGCAGGTGCCGCCGAAATACTGGCCGCGCGGCAGGCCGATCTGGCGGGCGAAGTGATGTTCATGTTCCAACCGGGCGAGGAAGGGTACCACGGCGCACGGTTTATGCTGGATGACGGATTGCTGGGCGGTGAAAACTCATCCCGCGCGGGCGATCCGCTGCCCGATGCGGCGTTTGCGCTGCACATCATGCCCAATGCAAGGCACGGCGTAGTGGCGGGCAGGCCCGGCGCGCTGATGGCGGCGGCTGACCAGTTCGAAATCACAGTTCGAGGCCGCGGCGGACACGCCTCCATGCCGCATGACACACTCGATCCGGTGCCTGCCGCCTGCGCCATCGTGACCGCGCTGCAAGCCATGGTCACTCGCCGTTTCAATGCGGCGGATGCAGTGGTGGTAACTGTCACCCGGCTGGATGCAGGTACAGCGCATAATGTCATTCCCAACCATGCGACTTTGCGCGGCACAATGCGGACTCTATCCCGTGAAAACCGGCAATTGGTACACAGGCTTCTTGGCGAGACAGCGCAAGGCATCGCCGCAGCGCACGGCGTCACTGCCGATATTGAGATTACCGAAGGGTTCCCGGTTACGATATGTGACGAACGCGCCGTTTCACTAGGCCGCGCAGCTACCCAAGATGTGCTCGGCCCGGACAGTTGGAAGGAATTACCAGCACCGATCATGGGCGCGGAAGATTTCTCCTACGTGCTGGAAAAAGTGCCCGGCGCGATGTTCTTTCTCGGGGTTGCCCCCAGCGGTGAGAATTGGAGCCAGTGCTGCGGCATCCATTCCAGCCGGATGATGGTGGACGAAACTGCACTGCCGCTGGGCACCGCAGTGCTGGCAGGCTGTGCAATGCGCTTTCTGGAACGAGGTTTCGAATAGGCTGGATTTGACCGCAAGAGCCGCGAAAAGCGGCCTTGAACTGATTGGGAGTAGAACTTGTATGACCCAAACCGATTGCTGGACTTTCACCGAAGCACTGGCTCGTCACGCGGCGGAGCGGCCAGATAAGGTGGCTCTGCGTTTCGGAACGCGGGTGACCAATTTCGCGGAATATGACCGGCACGCCAGCCAGATTGCCAACGGGCTGGCAGCGATGGGGCTGACCAAGGGTGACCGGATCGCTTATCTCGGCAAGAATAGTGATTACTCTGTCGAACTATGCCTTGGAGCAGCCCGTTTGGGTGTGGTGCTGGTCCCAATAATCTGGCGGCTCGCGGCTGCCGAGGTTGAATTTATCCTACAGGATTGCGGGGCCAAGGTGCTGTTCATCGAAGAAGGCTTCGTCGGCGTGCCCTGGAATGGTTCGTCAGTGGTCATGGAGCGCGAATTTGCCGCGTGGCGCGATCAGCAGCCGGACACCGCAACTGGCGCTGTAATCGGCCGGCGCGATGCCTTCCTGCAGCTCTATACCTCCGGCACCACTGGCAAGCCCAAGGGCGTGGTACTGAGCAATTTCAATGGTTCCAATATGCATCCGCGGCTGAGGGAGGAAAACGTTTATTGGTATTCTCCCGAACCGGGCGATTCGCTAACCATGGCTATGCCATACGGCCATATCGCCGGGGTCGGCGGCGCAACCGGGGCAGTGCTGGGCGGGCAGGAACTGATTATCCATGCCGAGTTTGATCCTGCCCTGATGATCCACGATGTCGCAAAATATCAGATTAACTGGCTGTTTCTGGTACCCGCCGCACTTGGCATCATGCTGGCCCATCCCGACGCGGGCCAGGCGGATTTCTCATCAGTCCGGGGTCTGACTTACGGGGCAAGCCCGATCCCGCTTGATCTGCTGAAGGAAGGCGTCGCGCGGCTCGGCTGCGATTTTGCGCAACTTTACGGTCTGACCGAAACATACGGCGCGATCATTTCCCTCGCCCCGGAAGACCACCAGCCGGGCCGCGAACATGTGATGCGGTCCGCCGGTAAAGCGATGCCGGGGGTCGAAATCCGCATTTTGGACGGCGATCTCAATCCGCTGCCGCCCTGCACCACGGGCGAGGTCGCCATCCGGTCAGATTGCGTCATGCTGGAATATTGGAACCGACCCGAAGAAACGGCGGCGGCGATGATCGGCGATGGCTGGTTCCGTACCGGCGATGCCGGGAAGCTGGACGAGGAAGGCTATCTGTTCATTCAGGACCGGATCAAGGACATGATCATCAGCGGCGGTGAAAATGTCTATCCCGCCGAAGTGGAAAGCGCGATTTACGGCCACCCCGAAATTGCCGATATTGCAGTAATCGGCATTCCCGACCCCAAATGGGGCGAGGCAGTCAAAGCGATGATCGTGTGCAAACCCGGCAGCAATTTGTGCGAGGCTGACGTGATTGCTTACGCCAAGCAAAAGATCGCCGGATTCAAGTGCCCGAAATCGGTGAGCTTCATCGACGCATTGCCGCGCAATCCATCTGGCAAAATCCTCCGCCGCGAATTGCGCGCACCCTATTGGGAAGGGCTCGAACGGCAAGTTAACTGAGAGTCAATTGCCGCGCGAAGACCTATGCATATAGGAAGATTGGTGCACCCGACTGGATTCGAACCAGTGACCTCTGCCTTCGGAGGGCAGCGCTCTATCCAGCTGAGCTACGGGTGCCAGTGCGTCACCGTTGCCCGGACCAAAATGAGCGGGCTGCGGTGTGGACTGCTATGTGGACAGCGGCGCGCTTAGCAAAGCGCCGCAGCGCTTGAAAGCGGAATGTTCCGCGCCTTGCATGAATTGCGCTTGGCGATGAATGCCTGAGGAGTGTCCGGGACATCGCATTAAGCCGCGCGGTATTAGCAATTTGGCAAGCCAAGCGGGGTATTACCATGAGCTATGAACGCATATTCCTCAGATTTCTTTAGCGCCGATGGTAATCCTGCTGGCTCGGCTGTGTCTTCGGGCTGCATCGCCCCGGCCTGCGATATGACCGGAGCCATAGATCAGCAGTGGGATGCATTGCACGATGCAGCCGTTGCAGTAGCAGTTCTGGCCGGATTGCCGCCGCAGGCTCAGTCAATCCAGCAACGCAGTTTTCCTATGCTGATCCAAGATGTCTCCGGCTGGAGGCTGGATTTGGCGCGCAACGGGATGAACGATATTGCCGCAATAATGCAGCCCGGCCTGGCAGCATTACTGGGGGTGAACGCCCGGGGACAAGAACCAGCAGCCGCAGCATTGGCACTATGGCGAGAATTTGAACACGCCCGCGATGGATTGCTAGAGTTGGCCCCCGAATTGGGATAGACAAATTACGGCATGCTTGACGAAGTTCCTGCTATGTTCCAAACAGGGGCATGGCTATCTCTGCTCCAATCACGAACATCGCTGATCCGATTCTTGAACACGGTGCGCAATCTGTCGCACGCGGCATTTGCCGTCTGTTTGCTCGCAATGATATCTGGTGTTTGACGGAAACGCCCCTGCGGAACGGCCGCCGCGCCGATTTGATGGGCGTCGATCCGAAAGGCAGGATAGTGATCGTGGAGATCAAGGTCAGCCGGGCTGATTTGCTGGGCGATGGGAAATGGCCTGATTACCTTGACCATTGTGACCGATTTTACTGGGGGCTTCCGCCGGAACTGGATCGCAGCGCGTTGGAGGGGCCAGACTTCCTCCCTGACCGCTGCGGAGTAATTGTGGCCGATGGCTATGATGCCGAAATCTTGCGTCCCGCCCCGTCACAGCCACTGGCCGCTGCCCGCCGCAAAGTCGAGGTGGAGCGGTTGGCCCGCACTGCGCTGCGCCGGCAGTTGGTTTCGCTCGATCCCGATTGCGCGCCTTGGGGCCACTGCGAATAGTCGGCGGGAATAGCTGGCGCAAATAATGGCTGATGGTGCCATGCGCCCACAGAAGATGCGGTTTACGTCTGTATCACCGGGCCAGCTTGCGCCATAGTACCGAGATGATCGCCGCAATCCTATTGTCTGCCCTCGCCATGACCGCCATTGTGGCCGTGCGCTATATCGTCACCAGCGGCCTGTTCGCTTGGGCGACGGAGCGGGTTTTGCCCGGGCACTATGCCGGCCTGGGTCCGCAAATCCGCAAAGAGATCGCCTGGTCGCTGCTGTCAGCCGCGATTTATGGAATTCCCGCAGGGGTCATCGCATGGGGCTGGAACGAGCGCGGTTGGACCTTGATCTACACCGAATGGCAGGCATTTCCGCTCTGGTATCTACCGGTCAGTCTGTTTGCGTTCCTTTTCGCCCACGACACATGGTTTTACTGGACCCACCGCTGGATGCACCGCCCACGCATTTTCCGCGCGGCCCATGCGGTACATCATGCCAGCCGCCCACCTACCGCCTGGGCAGCGATGAGCTTCCATCCGCTGGAGGCTTTGACCGGCGCGATTGTCATCCCGTTGCTGGTGTTCCTGATCCCGGTACACGTTGCTATGTTGGGGACCGTTTTGGCGATCATGACCATCATGGGCGTTACCAATCATATGGGGTGGGAGATTTTTCCCCAAAAACTCGTTCATTCTCGATTGGGTAATTGGCTGATAAGTGCCAGTCATCATCAACGGCATCACGAGCAATATACATGCAATTACGGTCTATATTTTCGGTTTTGGGATCGGTTATGCGGGACCGATCGAGGCCTGTCCGATGCATTCGTGCCAGGGCCCGCACGATGAGGCTGGATATCCCGGCGAATGTTTTGCGGCTGCCCTTCGCAGCGGTTTTGGCTGGCGGGATCGCAATGCTGGCGGGCGGAGCCATGGCAAATGGCACAGTACCGTCCAGCAACATCACTGTGACAGTTACCAATATGCGGTCAACCGAAGGGGTCGTGCGCGCATGCATCACGACCGACCCGCACAAGTTTCCCAAATGCGACGATAAGGCGACCAGCATGAATATGGTCACCCCAGCTGATCATAACGTCAAGTTCACTTTCAAGAATGTCCCGACCGGCCGCTATGCCATCGCGCTGCTGCATGACGAGAATAATAATGGCAAGGCAGACCGGGCTTTGTTCATGATGCCTACCGAAGGGTTCGGTTTTTCATGTGATGCCAAGGTGCGGATGGGCCCACCTAAATTCGAAGCCGCGGCATTCGATGTGGCAGGCAAGCCCATCACCCAAACGATAAAAATGCGCTACATGCTGTAACTGGCTGGGCTGGCCGCGCGGGCCCAACGTGGCTCTGGCGCGGTGATGACGTCAATTGTGACGTCAATCTGGCCACAACCTTTCTGGCGCAACTTAACGGTATGTTTACCATGTCGCGCCAGAAGGCACCTAACACGTCGGTAATTTGACACGGGTTAAGGGGGCTATGACAGCCATGGATACGCTTCGCGGTAATTTTGATGCTGATGACTTTGCTGATGATCAGAATGATTATGTGCGCGATTGGGATTCCGCTGAAGAAGATAATGTCAGCGAAGCCCCGCCGGTAGCCATCGGTATGGATGAACGCCGCATGCAAGTGCGGGCCTATAATCATTGGGCCAGCTTGCTGAACGACCGCAATTTTCCGTCTATCGAAGATCTGGAACCCGACAATCTGCCTGATTTCGGACCCTATAGCGTTTTGCTCGACTTTAGCCTCGGGATGGAAAATCCCGGGATCCAATATCTGGGCGATCAACTGGCGGTCGAGTGCGGCACCCATGACGAAATCGGGACTCTGTCCGATGTGCCAAGCCGTTCATTGCTGAGCCGCATTACCGATCATTATATGCAGATTCTGGCCAATCAGGCCCCAATCGGCTTCGAGGCCGAATTCGTGAACCAGCGCGGCGCAACAATCCTGTATCGAGGTATCTTGCTACCATTTTCGAGTGATGATGAAGGCATTGATTTCATCTACGGCGTGATCAACTGGAAGGAAATGGCCGACCAGCAGACCACCGACGAACTGATGCTCGAAATCGATCAAGCGCTGGAACAATCTGATGATGATGACGATGGGGAAGAACCAACCCCGCGCGGACCTGATCCGGTTACGGAATGGGCTGATGGCCCCAGCGCCGATGACATCTTGGGCCTAGGTGCCGAATCGGCATATTCGCCGCTGATCCACCGCGGCTCTCAGGCCCATAGTGATTTTCCTGCCCCATCTTTTGGCGCCCAATCTTTTGACGGCCCTACCCTAGACGAGGAGCAGATAGAGCCACTCGCGGATGCAGAAAACACGCCCATCGACCTCACCGCGGCGATGATGGCACCGTCAAGCTTAACATCGCTCGATCTGTCCACGAAAGCAGCTATGGTCCCAGTCATTGAAGATACCAATCAATCTGATGAAGGCCAAAGCGAAGAAGGCCTATATGACTGCCTCGCTGCGGCCCGCGACTTGGCCCATGCAGCACGCAGTTGTGAGGATCGCAGCCGTTCCGCTCTCTATGCAGCTGTCGGCCGTGCTTATGACTTCAGTCTTGTTGCGCAAGAATCTCAGGATGAATTCGATGAGCTAGTGACCGAAAATGGCCTGACCGTTCAGGAACGCGCGCCGATGACCCCGGTGGTGAAATTAGTATTCGGCGCCGATTATGACAAGACTCGCCTGACTGAATATGCAGCCGTCCTGACCCATGCCCATCGGATGGAAGTCCGGCGCGGCGCGTTGGCTGACTTTCTGGCTCAGGCCGAGGGCGGCCTGAAGGGAGTAGTCCAGGCAGAGCGCCAATTGCGCCGCGAAGAAAGTGGTAAGCAAGGCGAAGAAATCGACGGCCCGCAGGAACGGCTCGCCCGCAAACTGCGCGCCATTGAACCGATGTCCTTCGACGCTATCGAATCTGACGGTGACGAGTTTGGCTTGGTAATGATCCGCCGCTTGCCAACCGGCGAAGTGGTGATGCTGGGCGAAATTACCGGCGATATTCCACTGGTTGAACGCGCTGCCCGCAAACTGATCGGCTAAGGCCTTCATGACGAGGTTCCCCAGCGGAACCGGCATTGCATTCTGCATTTAGGCTTTCGCCTGTCGTCCTGCTCCCCTAGCGAGCTGTGACACAGGGTTTTGCCGAGGGCTGGATGAAAAAGAAGGGGTTGCGCCGGATGGGCTGGATTTTGCTCGGCGTTGTAGTGGTAGCCTTGATCGCCGGAGCCGCGCTCCAGTTCGCAATCAAACGTAACGGCCCCGGGGTGCTCGACAATGTCGACCGCATTACCGGCGGCGCGCGCAATACTCAGTTGATCCACCGCGAGACTATCGGCGATTCGCAGCAGCAAAAGATCGCGGTCTACCGTGCGGCAAACACTGATAATCCCAAACCAGTGATCATCTTTTTCCATGGCGGCAGCTGGCGCGACGGCAATCCGGACGATTACGGCTTCCTCGCTCGGGCGCTGGTGCCCGAGGGCTTTACCGTGGTTCTGGCCGGTTACCGGTTGATGCCAGGCGGCCAATATCCCGCGATGCTGGAAGATACCGCCAGTGCGATCGCATGGACCAAGGCGAACATTGCCCGCTACGGCGGCGATCCTGAAAACATCTTCGCAGCAGGCCATTCAGCGGGCGCATATAATGTCGTTCAAGTCGCGCTAGAACGCCAATGGCTGGGCCGCGAAGGGCTGGACCCCTCGGTGTTAAAAGGGGTGATCGGCCTGTCCGGTCCGTATGATTTCTATCCCTTCGACAGCGAATCGACCAAGGCAGCTTTTGGCGGCGCGTCTGATCCTGAGGCGACCCAGCCGATCAATCATGTACGCGGGGACGCCCCGCCAATGCTGCTCATCCACGGGGGAAAGGACACGCTGGTGTATCCGCGCAACACCCAGGTTTTATCCGAAGCGATCACCACCGCGGGCGGCGAAGCCAGCCCGGTGTACTTCAGCCAGATGAACCACAATGACCCCCTTCTCGCGCTGGCCAGCCCGTGGCGGCGCAACCGGAATCTTGTCGATGCCATCGTAAATTTCACTGCAGAAATACAGAAGAACCCTTCAGTTCCAGTTCAGCCCTAAAGACGCTATGAAGATGCCCATGCGCTTACTGACCCGACTGATTGCACTACTGGCCGCGTTTTCGCTGGTTTCCCAGCCTGTGGCTGCTCAATCCATCTTGCGCGATGCAGAAACAGAGGCCCTGCTGCAGGAAATGGCCGAGCCGTTGGCGCTGGCTGCTGGGCTGGCGCCCGGCAACCTGGAAATCGTGCTGATTAATGATCGCTCGATCAACGCCTTCGTGGCGGGTGGACAAGTCGTCTATCTGCACAGCGGTCTGATCGATGCCGCCGATACAGCGAATGAAGTGCAGGGCGTGATTGCCCATGAAATCGGCCACATCACTGGCGGCCATATCATTCGCAGCGGCGAAGGGATTGGCAAGGCCACCAACATCTCGATCCTGTCCATGGTTCTGGGCGTTGCCGCCGCGCTGGCCGGTGCGGGAGAGGCGGCGATGGGCGTGATGGCAGCGGGGCAACAGGCTGCGATGGGCAGCTATCTTGCTTTTTCGCGGGTCCAGGAATCTTCGGCTGACGCGGCCGGCGCTGAATATCTGTCCAAAGCCGGCATTTCAGGGCGAGGTTCGCTGGCGTTCTTCAAAAAGCTGCAGAATCAGGAGTTTCGCTATGGCTACAGCCAGAGCGACGAGGCTGCATTTACCCGCACCCACCCACTTTCGGGCGACCGGATTGCCCGACTGCGTGAGACATATGTGGTCGATCGGGCCTGGGACGCGCCTGATGATGCTGCGATCCAACAGCGGTTCGAACGGGTGAAGGCTAAGCTGTTCGGGTATTTGACCGAACCCGCGCGAACCCTTCAAGCCTTCCCCGCCAGCCGCTCCGATGTTCCGGCACGCTACGCCCGGGCATATGCCTATCACAAGAACGCGCTAATCGATGAAGCATTGGCGGAAACCTCTGCCCTGCTCGAAATCGATCCCGATGATCCCTATTTCCTCGAGTTGCAGGGCCAGGTTTTGCTGGAGTCCGGCAGGCCGCAGGAAGCGCTAGTTCCGCTGCGCAAAGCTACGGCCCTGACCAATAATATGCCGCTGATCGCCTCGATCTTTGGCCACGCTCTGATCGCCACAGAAGAACAAAGCAATTATGCCGAGGCAGAGCGCGTGCTGCGTCTGGCGGTGGCCAAGGACCGGTATAATCCGTTCGCATGGTATCAGTTGGGCGTGGTTTATGCTGCATCAGGCGATATGCCGCGCGCCCGGCTTGCCAGTGCTGAACAGCAAGTGATGAGCCGCCGATACGAAGAGGCGATGCGCAGCGCGCAAGCTGCCGAAGCCGGCCTGACCGCCGGGACGCCGGACTGGATACGGGCACAAGATATCGGGATGCAAGCCCGCGCCGAGCTTGAAAGACAGCCAAAGCGCCGGTAGCGCAGGAATATCATGCAAACATCCATCCGCACGTTCGCCCTGACCGCAACCCTGTCGCTGATCTTCGGCTTTTCCGGAGCGGCGATCTGGTCGATAAGCGGGCTTGGGCACAGTAACACCCGCGAATATTTGCTCGAAAATCCGGAACTGCTGCCCGAGATGGCTGACCGCTATCAACAACAGCAAAGCGCCAATAAGATGGCTGGGATTGAAGATCAGATCGAGGTTCCATTTCCCGGTGCAGAATTCGGCAACCCGAATGGATCAGTCACCTTGGTTGAATTTACCGATTATGCCTGCGGTTATTGCAGGATGAGCGAAGAACATGTCGCGCAATTGGTAAAGGCTAATCCAGATTTGCGTGTGGTCATCCGCGAATGGCCAATTTTCGAAGGCAGCGACAAGGCCGCTTTGGTGGCTCTGGCTGCTGCGAAACAAGGCAAATATCCAGCTTTTCATAGTGCAATGTTTGCCAAGGGCACACCGTCGGAGGCAACGATTGCAGCCTCCGCCGCAGAGGTCGGGCTGGACATGGAACAGGCCCGCGAATTTGCTTCGTCGGCAGAAGCTCAGGCTGAATTGGCCAAGAATATCGATCTGGCGCGGCAAATCGGGTTCGGCGGGACTCCCAGCTGGGTGGTTGGCGGACAAGCCTTCGAAGGGGCGATCGGCGTCGCCGCGTTACAAGAAGCAATCGACGCCGCGAAGGCGCGGTGACCAGGCCGACATTTCGCTGCGCACTGCCGAAAGTCCGGGCCTTTTGGGCTGTGCCGCTGATAGCCGGGCTAATGGCCGCACTACTTACCAGTCCAGCCCTAGCATCAGCGAAAACCGATATGCCCGGCGCTTTGGCGTCAATTCAGAAGCGCGACGAGTTGGTGCAGTCGATTGGCTGGAAACTAATTACCGGCAACGCCCAGCACTGCGCCAATCCGCGCCCGGCTATTGGCCTGCTGCTGCAGGATGTTGCTTCTTTCTCAAAGCCTGATGCTGTGCGCCAAGCCATGGGGCTCAGCGGAGATATTGCGGTTCAGGCCCGCGCCGCCAAATCACCCGCACATTTGGCGGGATTGCCGGTCCATGCGGAGGTGCTGGCCATCGGTGAACAGCAGATGCGCGATCTGCCTCCGGTTGGAAAGGAGCGTTGGCGGCGCCTGGCGGATTTGCACCGGCAATTAGACGAAACGCTTACAGTCAGCGGTTCAGTCATGATTGAATGGCGCGGCCAGGATGCTGCGGCGAACACCGCAACGCTCGTCGGCATCACGGCCTGCCCCAGCCGATTCGAAGTAATCGCCGATTCGAAACGCGCATCTGCCAATGGCAAACGGGTGGCCATAGGCGAAGACTTCGTCGGCTTTACCTATCCAGAGGAATTGCTGGCCGCCGCGATCGCGCATGAGCTGGCGCATAATCTGCTCGGCCATCCGGCCTGGTTGGACAAAAATGGCCGCAAACAACGCAATATCCGCGCAACCGAGCGAGAGGCAGACCGGTTGATGCCGTGGTTGCTCGCAAACGGCGGCTATGATCCATCCGCCGCCGAGCGTTTCATGCAAGAATGGGGCCCCGGCAACGATGGCGGATTATTCCGCGGCCGCACCCATGACGGGTGGGATGAACGAGCCGAATTTATTGCCGCAGAATTGCCACCGATCCGCCGCTCCGTTGCGCAAAACGGAACCGCAAATTGGCCGCAGTACTTCCAGCGCGATATTCAGCCTGCAGCTTCCGCCCCTTCCCCCATCGAATAAAGCGTAGCCAGTGGCCGCGCCATTACACGGTGCACCATTGGCTCGAAAAATTCCAAACTCTCGCTTTGATAATCGGGGTCGAATGCCGCCTGATCATATTTCTCGCAAAATTCTGCGCAGGCTTCGAAATGAGGATTGTCCCGGAATTGATCCCGAGTTTCGCGGTCCATCGCAAGATAGTGGAAGTAATAATAGCCCTGAAAATACCCATGATGCTGGCAAATCCAATGCAGTTCTTCACTTACGAATGGCTTGAGGATCGCGGCGGCCACATCAGGATGATTGAAACTACCCAATGTATCGCCAATGTCATGCAACAAGGCCATCACTACATAGGGTTCGTCCCGCCCATCCCGGTGGGCGCGAGTGGCGGTTTGGAGTGAATGCTGCAGCCGGTCGATCGGGAACCCGCCAAAATCGCCATCCAGCAAGCGCAAATGATCGAGCACTCGGCCCGCGACTCCGCCCGCAAATTCACGAAAATGTCCGGCGATCAGCGCCCAGTCTTCGGCGGTCCCTTCTTTCATTTCGCGGAATTTCGCACGAGCATGAGCCGCACCTTCCGGTCCATGCGTCAAATTTTGCTCTACGCCCATCGCCACTCTCCTCGGCCAACCTGATTTTCGGCCATCATACCGCAACCAGGCATTTACGTAAAACAATCTGACGGAATCCAGAAAAATCGGCTAAGCCCTGCTGATTATGGCTATGCTGCCCTTCAGACCGACCCCATTTTTCAGAAACAAGAACCGCGCCTTCTGGAACCTCCAGATTGGCGGTTGGATCGGCGTGACCCTGTTCCGCAGCGCATCCGCACTGGCCAATTCGCAACCGTGGGATTTCTTGATCCTGATCCTGATTGGGTCGATCACCGGCTTTTCGATCAGTCTGGTATTGTCGGTGGTCTACCGCCAGTTGATCAACCGCAAGCCGCTGGTGACATGGGGAATGACCGGTTTGGTCCTGGCGGTCGGCGTAGGGTTGTATGCCTTCCTCGATAGCTGGGTCATCGGCCTGTACTATCCCGACCGCGAAATCAGCTTGTTGCAACGCTTCCTGAGCTATTTCTATCTCGATCTGACGTTGTTGGGGGCATGGTCTTCGCTGTATTATGCGATCAATTACTTCCTGCAGGTGGAAGAACAGACCGACCGGTTGGAACGGTTGGAGGCGCAGGCAACGGCGGCACAATTGGCCATGCTGCGGTACCAACTGAACCCGCATTTCCTGTTCAACACGCTAAATTCGATCAGCACACTGGTGCTGCTCAAACAGACCGAACCGGCCAATGCAATGCTGACGCGCCTGTCGTCATTCCTGCGCCACACTCTGCTGACCCAGCCAGCCGGCAAAGTCACGCTGGAACAGGAAGTGGAAACGCTCCAGCTCTATCTCGGCATCGAACGGATGCGATTCGAGGAACGGCTGCGTACCGATTTTCAGATTGATCCAGCAGCGAAGACGGCCATGCTTCCGGCCATGTTGCTGCAGCCCTTGGTCGAAAACGCGATTAAATATGCGGTTTCCAAGCAGGAGGAGGGCGCCGAAATCAGCATCAAGGCGCAGCTCGTCGGACAAAGGCTACGGGTCACCGTTTCCGACACTGGCCCGGGATTGAATGCTGGCGCGCCCAGGCACAGATTGCCCGGAGTAATGACGGGACAGGGGCGCGCGGAATCCACCGGCGTCGGACTCGCCAATATTCGCGATCGGTTGGCACAGGCCTATGGTGACGAACATCTGTTTGAAATCCGGACCCCCCCTGAAGGCGGATTCACGGTTGTGATCGAATTGCCTCACGAAAAACTTGAGGACGAAGGGGTGGGACCAACTGCCTCGCAGCCCCCGCGCACCGTCACCGCGGGAACTACAGCGTCATCACTTCAAAAAACCAAAATTAAGAAACCTATCGCCAGTTCAACCGTTGAAAATGTAACAGGCACCCCTCAACTGGCAACCGCAGAACCTCTCCCCGGGTTCGACGGACGCACGATTGGATCTAAACTATGACAATTCGCGCGATCATCGTAGATGACGAGAAACTGGCCATCCAAGGCCTGCAATTAAGGCTTCAAGCCTTTGATGATATTGAGATAATTGACACCTGTGCCAATGGACGTGAAGCGATCCGGAAGATCAAGACAGAGAAGCCCGACCTGGTGTTTCTCGACATTGAAATGCCCGGTTTTGACGGGTTCAGCGTAGTGAAGGGCGTGATGGAAATCGAACCGCCGCTATTCGTGTTCGTAACCGCCTATCAGGAACATGCGATCCGCGCATTCGAGGCCAATGCGGTCAATTATCTGATGAAACCGGTCGATGCCGATAAGTTGGCCGACACGGTGGAACGTGTCCGCGTGCGATTGTCGGAAAAACGCTCCGCTGAGGAAGCGATCAATCTGATGAACGTTCTGGCAGAGGTCGCCCCTGATGCAGCCGAAGAATTCGCCGACCAAGACACCGAGACGACCGAACGGTTCGAAAAACTGATCAATGTGAAAGATCGCGGCCAGATTTTCCGGGTGGAAGTCGGTTCAATCGAACATATCGAGGCGGCGGGCGATTACATGTGCATTTACACCGGCGATAACTCGCTGATCCTGCGCGAGACTATGAAGGACCTTGAGCGGCGGCTGGACCCCCGCAAGTTCCAGCGCGTCCACCGCTCGACTATCGTCAATCTGGATCAGGTCCGACAAGTAAAACCGCACACCAATGGCGAATGCTTCCTGGTGCTGGATTCTGGCGCCGAGGTAAAAGTATCGCGGAGCTATCGCGATGTGGTTGCGCGGTTTGTGCATTAGTTTTCTCTCGCGGCCAGTTCACTGCACTCACGCCTACGGGGGGGCGCGCCATAAGGCGCGACGGGCAGTCGCCCTTTGGCTGCCGCGACCAAAATCCGGGCTCTAGAACAATAGCTTGGAATGAACCGGTCCGCGACCAGCGGACCGCAAGCGCGACCGCGCGCCCGAGATTTTGCGAGGAAAGCCAAGCGGGCGGATGCCCGCGCCCGGCGCTTGAGGGCTAACCAAAAACCCGTGAGAGAAAACAAGACCCCCACTCGACACAAACGGAACGGTTTGCGAAAGACCAATCCATGACCAATTTCACCCTCACCGGCTTCGATCTATCCGCATTCATCCGCAGCACCCTAGCTGAGGATCTCGGCGAGGGGCTGCCCGGAGGCGGGCGTGATGTAACCTCTGAAAGCGTGATCCCCGCCGATGCACGCTTTTCCGGTGTGATGGACAGCAGGGATGCGATTGTCGTCGCGGGCCTGCCTGTCGCGGAGGCATTCTTCCGTGCGTTGCAGCCAGACATGGATATCGAAATTCTGGTCGAGGAGGGCGCGCAAGTGCCAGCGGGCAGCGATCTGATGCGGCTGTCTGGCAATGCCCGCGCGATGCTAACCGCTGAACGCAGTGCGCTCAACACAGTTCAGCATCTGTCCGGCATCGCCACCATGGCGCGCGAATATGTCGATGCGATGAGGGCGAATGGCGACGCGGGTGACTGCGTCCTGCTAGATACCCGCAAAACTATTCCGGGGCTGCGGCATCTCGAGAAATACGCTACCCGCATGGGCGGCGCACAAAACCACCGGATGGGCCTGTGGGACGCCGCGATGATCAAGGATAATCACGTTGCCGTGGCAGGCGATGTCGGCACTGCGGTGCGCCGTGCCCGCAAAGCCGGTGTGCCCAAGATCATTTGCGAAGTCGACCGGATTGACCAGATCGAACCCGCATTGTCTGCCGGCGCAGACCATTTACTGCTCGACAATATGGACCCTGCCACCTTGCGCGAGGCAGTATCGCTGGTCGCCGGGCGCGTGCCAACAGAGGCGTCGGGCGGCATCAATCTGGACACGATTGCCGCCAAGGCTGCTTCGGGTGTAAACTTCGTTTCCGTTGGCCGCCTGACACAAAGCGCGCCCGCTGCAGATATCGGACTGGATTTTACGCCGCTGTAACAGTCTGCCTGACCCCATTGTTTCTGGGGTAATTTTCGGTCACACAGCACCAGAATTGTCATTAGGGGAGGGCGCGGCATGCGGCCAAAATCAATCATCCTGTTCGAACGTTTGTTTCTGATCTCTATCATCCTGACAGCAGTCAGTGCCTATCTATCATACGGTCAAACCTTGGCTCAGATAGAAGCAAATGCTGATTTCAAGGCGCTTGGCTGGGGCGGGGCGGCGGTGATAATTGCGGCAATTCTGTATGTCGCGTTTCTGCTGCTGTTATACTATCTGATCGCGCACCGCGCGAGCGTGATCGCGAAATGGATTCTGGTACTGGTTACAGTGCTGAGCATGACCACCCTGCCGGGCGCAATTGCGGTTCAATCCGGCGTACCGCTGATTTTGGCTGTGTTGACAAATCTGTCCGCTTTGGCCGCAATCATCCTGTTATTTTTTTCCGATGCGCGGGCTTGGCTCGGATCTAAACCAGAGCCCCAGCCAAGGGATGCGGATGCGGATGCCGAATAAGGCCCTATTCTCCGCCGCAACCATCGCATGTTCGGCAATTGTCAGCCAGCCGGTCATTGCCCAGCCCTATCAATGCCGCATGCCAGCGCGGATAACTGTGCCGGTCATTGCTCCGGAAGGCCCGGCGCGGCGCATGCCCGTGACTGGATATACGCTGGCGCTCAGCTGGTCGCCTGAGTTTTGCAAAGGCCGCGGCAACGGCACGCAGTGTTCCGGTGCGAACGGGCGATTCGGATTTATCGTGCACGGCCTATGGCCCGAAGCACGCGGCAGCTGGCCGCAATGGTGCCAGTCCCCAAATCGCTTGAGCCCAGCAGAGGCGCGCCGCAATATGTGCATGATGCCCTCCGCCAATCTGATCGCCCGCCAATGGATCAAACATGGCAGCTGCATGACGCGCAAGCCGGAGACTTATTTCAAGGTCACGCGCATCCTGTGGAACAGCCTGCGCTTCCCCGACATGGATCGTCTCTCGGGTCAAAAAGGCCTGACTGCCGGGGACATTCGCACCGCGATTGCCTCGACTAATGTCGGGATCGAAGCGAAGCATATCGGGCTTGATCTGGACCGCAAGGGCTGGCTGGAGGAGGTGCAGATTTGTTACGGCAAACGCTTCCGCCCTACGCCTTGCGACAGACGCCGGTTTGGCGCAGCCAATGGAACGCTGGCCAAGATCTGGCGGGGGGGGTTAGCGGTTCTTACCGCCGCGCGGCAAAGAAGCTTCGCAGCAGCTCCGCCGCTTCTTCTGCGCCAATGCCCGAATAGACTTCGGGCTTGTTCAGGCACTGCGGTTGATCAAACACCCGAGCGCCCTGTTCCACGCCGCCGCCTTTGGGATCAGAGGCACCATAATAGACCTTGGCAAGCCGCGCATGGCTGATCGCACCGGCACACATTGCGCAAGGCTCCAGCGTAACCCACAATTCGCAATCTTCCAGCCTTTCGCGCCCCAACGCTTTTGCCGCCCTGCGAATCGCCAATATTTCCGCATGAGCAGTCGGATCGTGATCATCTCGCGGAGCATTATGCGCACTGGCGATCACTTCGCCGTCCCGCATAATCACCGCGCCCACCGGCACTTCACCCGATTCGGCCGCAAGGCGCGCTTGTGATAATGCCTGTTGCATTGGTTGGGGGAGCGGCCAGCGGGTCATCCCGCGCGAGCTACCACCCTGCAAGAATGGCCGCAAGAAAGCTTGTCAGCATCGCCAGGGCAAAATCATAGATCGTTAACAGGCCAGGATTTGCGAACGGTACTTCGGGTTGATCATGGCCTTGAAGCGTTTTCGTTTGATGGACATTTTTGAGGTGTCCTTTTTGAGCATGTTGAGTGCGAAGCGGCGGATGTTGGCCAGATTTTGCGGTGCGTGGTCTTTTCGTATGC
>Ga0209702_10000944_pt1 | contig 59193 bp, 47 predicted proteins | sample FRY01_FD_187210 | JGI IMG/M metagenome (GOLD analysis project Ga0209702, IMG submission 187210) | Freshwater microbial communities from Lake Fryxell liftoff mats and glacier meltwater in Antarctica - FRY-01 (SPAdes) (version 2) | ecosystem: Environmental > Aquatic > Freshwater > Ice > Glacier...
AGCGGGCCGCCAGTTCTGGGTTTCGTTCTGGCTCACGAGCCGCAAGAGCTCTGTCGGTAGGACCTCGGCGCACGCTGGTAGGATGTGTGTAGTCCGTGTCATTGGCTGAATCCCGTTGGTGTTTTTTGTGTGTTAGTGGCTAAGGTCGTGGGTGAGTTGTTTTATGTGGTTGATGATGTGTGTTACATCGTCAGCCTGTGTATTTCCGTGTGAGAGTCAGCGCTCCAACGCGTCGGTGACGTATCCTCCCACTGGGCCCTCCATGTTTTTTGAACTCGCCACTCTCCTCTTCGTCGCCGCCGTGCTCGCGCTGCTCCACGCAGTGGGCTACCTGCTGCTGCCCGCGATGCGCCGACGCGAGCCCGCGCTGGCCTACTGGGGTGCGGCGAACTTCGCCGTCGTCTGCGCCGCAGTCACCGGCACGCTCGCCGCCATGCGCGTTATCCCGATCGAGGTCGCGGGGATCATCGGGCCGGCGGCCTTCCTCACCGGGGCGACCCTGTTTTACTCGGGCGTGCGGGTCTTCGATCGGCGCCCGCCGCTGCTCGGGCTCCACGCCGCCGTCGTCGTGACGGCCACAATACTCCTAACCTTATTGACCTTCGTCCAGGACAGCGCACAGCCCCGCGTTGTCCTGATTAGCGCCGGCTCGGTGTCCTACGCGTGCGTCGCCGTCTACACGCTCCTGCGACAGGGGGATGGTGGCGGTGGCCGATGGCTCCTGGCGGGGGCGTGGGCGGGGCTGGCCGTGTTCGGCGTGGCGCGCGCCATCGTGACGCTCATCGACGACCCTGGCCGCAGCGTCATCGATGCGGCCGGCGTGCACGCCGCCGCGGGTCTGGTGCTCATCGTCGTGATCGTGCTGTTCAACGGCGCCGGGCTGATCATGTTGGCCGGTCGCTTCAACAGCGCGCTCGAGCGGCTCGCCCACACCGACGCCTTGACCGAGGCCCTCTCGCGCGGCGCCTTCCTCTCGCGGGCGTCGCGGGTGCTGGAACGCAGCGCCCGCGACGGCACCCCGGCGGGGATCGTCGTCTTCGATCTCGACCACTTCAAGGCGGTGAACGACCGATGGGGTCACCCGGCGGGCGACGCGGTGCTGCGGGCCGTCGCGGAGGCAGTGCGCGGCACGCTGCGGCCGGCTGACCTGTTCGGGCGCATCGGTGGCGAGGAGTTCACCGTGCTGCTCGCGGACACGCCGGCCACGGGGGTGCGGGTGGTGGCGGAGCGGTTGCGTCGGCGGATCGAGATGAGCGAGGCGCGGACGGGTCGGCACGCCCTGCGGGTGACGGCGAGCATCGGGCTGGCGGTCGCCCCGACGGATGGCACGACCCTGGAGCAGCTCCTGTTGGGGGCGGACGCCGCGCTCTACGTGGCCAAAGCGGCGGGGCGCAACCGGGTCTGCGCGGCTCAGGGGGGCGCGGCCGGCGACGAGCCCCTACCGGACGAGGGGCCCGCCGGCGGACCGGACGCGCCCGGCGCCTCGCACCCGCGCGCGTCCGTACCCCCCACGTAGGCCGGCACCGTAGATGTGAAGATCCCCGGCTTTGGTAGACAGTTCGACTGAACTTCACCCGCTTTGGTAGACAGTTGGACCATGTGTTTTGTTTGACATCAAATCAGCCAACCCCAACGGAATAGGCTGCTCGCCTGTTTTCAACCAATTCGAACAGCAGGGTCCCGTCGAGACGCGCTTAGAAGGGAACTACGTTGTCGAGCGAAGGCTTTTTCTAAAGCAACTAGTCAACGAAAACAGACCTATCAGCTTCTTGGACTGGACTCATCTGCAGACGATGGTTCGCCTGGAGGTGACGCGTTCTGACGAGGGCACGAACGACGTAACGGTCGAAAACTATGAATATATCACGAGTCTCGCGCCAGCCGCGCTTACGTCATCGCGATGGATTGAATTACTACGACGGCGTTGGTCGGTGGAAAAAGAGAATCACAATATGTGGGATCGCATTCTTCGCGAAGACACGCGGCCGTGGAATCTCGCGCCAGCAGGTATGATCAACATCATCGTGCTCCGCCGCGCGTCTATAATATCCTCAGTATTTATAGGGCGGTGACGCTCAGGTCCGAGACCTCTCGAGCGCCCCCTTGGACCATGCTGTTGAAACCAGTCGAACGTTCGCTGCTCGTGGCGGCGACCGAAATGCCAAACGGTATCAGAAGGCGATCACCCGCCACACTCTGACCGGCCGCGGCTGCCAACCCTTGCCGTTCGTCCGCTCATCGTCATAGACCCGACAGATGCCGCCCGAGACGGCCCTGAACCTAGGCGCGTAGGCAGCTCCGTGCGCGCAGTCTCGGTGCATGGCGCCAAAAATGGGGTTGAGCCGTCGGCCGAGGTTCTAGACGTGACAAGACCAATCGCGACTACGCCAAGGACGCCGGTCCTCAGGTCGTCTCCATGGGTCCGTCGGGATCGCCCGAGAAGAACTGGCGGACGACCGGGTCCTCGCTGGCGCGGATCTCGTCGGGGGTCCCGTCGATGCGCACCTTGCCCTGGTAGAGCATCGCGATGCGGTCCGCGACCGAGAAGATGCTGCGTAGATCGTGAGAGACGACGATCGACGTGACCCCCGCCTGAGCCTTAAGGGTACGAATAAGATCATCGACTTGGGCCGCCGCTAGGGGGTCGAGCCCGGTCGTTGGCTCGTCGAAGATGACATAGCGAGGGTCGAGGGTGAGGGCCCGCGCGATCGCGACCCGCTTTTTAAGGCCATCGCCGAGCTCGGCTGGCATCTGGTCCGCGGCCTTGCGCATCCCCACGAGATCGAGCTTGGCCAGGGCCATGTCGCGCACGTCGCCGGCGGACAGCTTGAGGTGCTTACGAATCGGTAGCGCCACGTTGTCGACGACGGTCATGGCGTCAAAGAGGGTCGAGTTCTGAAAGACCATCGCGCAGCTCTTGCGCACGGAGTATAGCTCGGCCTCGGAGAGCCAGGTGACGTCCCACTTATCCAGTAGGATCTGCCCCTTATCAGGGCGAATCAGCCCGATAAGATGTTTGACAAGCACGGACTTTCCAGCGCCAGACATCCCGACGATGTAGAAGACCTCACCCTGGTCGACGTCTAGGGACACGCCGTCGAGTACGACGTGCGAGCCGAAGCGTTTGTGGATATCGATAAAGCGGATCATCGCGGCCCCCGCGGCGGCTCGTCCATCGTTTGTCTCGTCGCGGTCCGCATCAATGCACCAAAAAGGCGAGGGCTGAGATCACGAAGTCGATGACGATCACGGCGAAGCTGGTGTTCACGACCGCGCTGGTGGCCGCCCAGCCAACGCCGGCGGAGCCACCGGTCGTCGCGAGGCCGGCCTGGGACGCGATCACGGGGATCGCGATGCCGTAGGACAGGGCCTTCGTGACCCCAATTGCCACGTCGCCGATCCCCGTGAGCTGCAAGGACAGGAACGTATTGTAGGGGATGCCAAAGGCGCCTTTGCCGACGAGCATCCCCGCGAAGGTCGCGAAGACGACGCCGACGGCCGTCAGCATCACGACCATGACGGCCGACGCGATCGTTCGTGGTGCAACTAAGTACTCGACGGGGTCAGCGTTGCACATTCGGAGGGCGTCGACTTGTTCGGTCACGACCATCGAGCCGATCTCGGCGGCGATGCCCGACCCGACGCGCGTGGCGACCATGAGCCCGGTGATGGTCGGCGCGAACTCCCGCACCATCATCTGGATGAAGGCCGCGCCGATCATCGAGAAGTCCGGAATGATCTGAGCGACCTGCGTGGCCACTTGGTAGACCGAGATGAGCCCGAGCACGCCGAGGGTGATCGCGATAAAGGGCACCGACCGGTTGCCGATCTCATAAGCCTGCTTGATGACCGCCGCGCCGGAGAAACGGCCCCGCGCGATGGCGACAGCGGTGTCGCGAAATAGCCGGCCCAGCTCGGAGAGAAAGCGGCCCGCGGACAGGAATGGTCGTCCCAGCGAGGCGAGGATATTTCCGGATGCGCGGTGCGTGGTATTCAAAGCGTGTAGAGCCACCCGACGAGGAAATCGATCAAGAAGATGGCCGTCGCGTTGGCGACCACAGAGTTGTTGGTCGCGCGTCCGACGCCGGCAGCGCCGCCGCTAACCGACAAGCCAAAATAGCAGGAGATGCAAGAGATCGACACGCCGAAGCAGGCGGCCTTCACGATGCCCATCGTGAGCTCGTCAAGGAGATGGCTCTCGATGAGGTTCGCGATGAGCACGCGCCAATCGAGGCCGATGAGCCCCTGCGCGGTGGCCGCCGCGCCGATGATCGCGAAGAGATCGCCGAGCACCATGAGCAGCGTCAGCATCAACATCATCGCGATAAAGCGCGGCACGACAAGGTAGCGCATCGGATCGATCGCGAGGGCGCGCAAGGCGTCGACCTGCTCGGTCACGACCATCGTCCCAAGCTCGGCCGTATTGTTGGCGCCAACGCGCCCGGAGAACATGAGGCCGATGAGGATGGGGCCGATCTCGGCGAAGACCGTGAACCCGACCCCGTAACCAAGTAGAGACGTCGCCCCCGTCTTGTTCACGTAGAAGGCCGTCTGGATCACCATGATGGCGCCCACGAAGAGGGCCGTCACGATCACGATCGGCGCCGAGCGCACGCCGACCCGGTCGAGCTGGCGCCAGGTCTCGTGACCGTCGAAACGCGGCGGGACCAACGCTCGCATGATGCGCCAGAGGATCATGCTTGCACCACCAACAGTCTCAAGGACGTAGTTGGTGGCCCGACCCACGGGCGCGACGGTCCAGTCGGCGATGCTCATAGCGCGACCCCCGCGACGAGGCCGCCCTCGAAGATCGCCCGGACCGTCGGAGGTGCTCGACCGAGGTCGGCCTCCCGCCCATCGAAGGCGACGCGGCCGTCGACGATAGCGATGAAGCGATCGCAGACGGGTCTCATCCGATCGATGTCGTGCGAGACGATGACCGAGGCACAGTCGGGGATTCGTTCATGCATCTGCCGGATAAGTTTAAAGATTCTTGAGGATGTCACGGGGTCGAGGCCGGCCGAAGGGTCATCATAGAGCGCGATCTGGGGATCGGCGACGGTCGCGCGTGCTAGGGCCACCCTCTTCTTCATGCCACCGGAGAGCTCACGCGGAAACTGTGGCGCCGCACGGGCGAGACCTACATCGGCGAGGCGAGCCTCGGCGCGACGGATCGCCTCGGCGTCGTCGCACTGGCCGCCCTGCCGCAGCGGAAAGGCGACGTTATCCAGCACGGTCATGAAATCGAAGAGCGCGTAATTCTGGAATAAATAGCCAAAGGACTCGCGCGCCGCGGCGAGGCCGACGCGCGGCAGGGTCGCGAGATCCGTCCCGTCGAGGATGACCCTGCCTCGCGTCGGGACGATGAGACGCGGGAGGGTCTTGAGCAAGATGGACTTTCCGGCGCCCCCTGGCCCGACGATGCCGACGACCTCATTGGCCCGGATCTCGACGTCGACCGCGTCAAGCACAGCGCGGCCGCGGTAGTCGACCGAGAGGCCCTCACAGCGCAGCCGCACCCGGTGGGAGAGATCCGTCATCGGTGCTCCTTGGGTGGCATGCAGTGGGGGCCCGTCGGGTCGGCGAGGGCCGCTTCGGTCCGGCGAATAAAGCGCGACTCCGGGCGATGCTCGACGATCGCCGCAAAATCCGCGCGGGCGCCGGCCTCGTCCCCCGCCAAGAGCGCGGCACAGCCCGCGAAGAACCACGCGTCGTCACGGTAGATGGACCGCGTCCAGGTCGCCGCGTAGGAACGCCACGCGTCGCGCGCCCGAATCGGATCATGGAGGTGGACCAAGGACAGGCGCGCGAGGCGCCGCTGGCCGACGTAGAAGTAGGGATGCTCGTCCTGGCCAAAGAAGGACACGGCCTCGCGCCGCAGCCGGATCGTCTCGATCTCGTTGATCTCCGCGTCGTACAGCTGCCTGTCATGATAGAGCCACGAGAGCTCCCAGTGCGCATCGTCCCACAGGGCGCCCCGAGGATACTCGCGGGCCACGCGCTGGAACAGCAGCACGGCGAGGTCCCAGTCCGCCGCCTTCTGCGTGCGGGCGAAGCGCTCGGCGGCGACCTCGGCGGCCTGAAAGATGAGGTTATCGCCAAGGGAGGTCTCCGCGAGGCGCGGGAAGACGCCGCGAGTCCAGCGAAGGTGCGCGCCGACCGCCTCAGGACCGGCGGCCCGGGCGAGGCGCAGCAGGTGTTGCAGCGCCCTCTCGCCCGGCATGAGGCGTGGATAGGTGAGGACCAGCGAGCGATAGAGCGAGACCGCCTGTGTCTCGCGACCCGTGTCTTCGGCGAGCCGCGCGAGCTCGTAGCGACCGCGGGCGCGGTCGGCGATGCGCGAGGCCTCGTCTCCGATTGCCATAAAGCGTTTCGCGGCGGCCGCGAGTCGGCCGCCGTCCCGGAGGGTCCGTGCCGCATCGAGGCGGGCCTGAGCGGCGTCCACTTGCCGCGGCGCGGACGCCGCGAGGGCGTCGAGCGCGGCGACGTCCGCCTCCGCGTTTGCGAGGTCGAGAGCCGCCTCCCATTGGACCTGGAGGCTCGATCGCGCGCAGGCCGCCAGAGCGAATACTGACACGACCACGAGGACCCAGACGACGGGCCGCTTCAAGGCGCGTCATCCAAGATCTGGTGCAGCAGCGCCGGATGAAGGTGCGTGTTACTGCATGCAATATTGCCAAAAAGGAGATCATCGGCGCCGTGAAAATCAGTCACAGTGCCGCCCGCTTCGCGCACGATCGGCACCCCAGCCATAAAGTCCCAGGGCTTGAGGCGACGCTCCCAATAGAGGCCGTAGACCCCCTCGGCGACGAGGGCGAGATCGAGGGAGGCGCTACCGAGGCGGCGGACGCATCGGCAGCGAGTAAGCGCCCGCCCAAGGGGGCTGAGGAGCTCATCCATGATATCCGCACGCTGGCAGGGAAACCCTGTGGCAGCCAAGACCTCGTCGAGGCGGGTCGCCTGGCTGACCAGGAGCCTACGAGGTTTGCGACCTAGATCGGCCAGGGTGCATGGATCGAAGTCCTCTGTGAAGGCCCCCTGCCCCTGCGCCCCGTACCAGACCTGGCCGAGCCCAGGCGCCAAGATCACGCCCAAGACCGGGACTCCTTGCCACATCGCGCCGATACTGACCGCGAAGTGAGGGAGCCCAGAGACATAGTTGGTGGTCCCATCAAGCGGGTCCACATACCAACACCACGGCGCACCTTCCGCCCCGACGGCCGCGCCCTCCTCGCCGATCACGCGATCCGTCGGAAAAGCGGCGGCGAGCGCATGCACAACGAGGGCTTCGCTCTGCCTGTCGGCCTCAGTGACTAGATCGATGGCGCCCTTGTATTCCACCGAGGTGAGCTTGCCGTGGAAGGCGACGAGCACCTCAGCGGCCATCTTGGCGGTCGCGCGCGCCACCGCGAGGCGAGCGACGAGCTCGTCTTGGGGCGGTTGTGGTGCGGGCGCGGTAGTCACGCTCATGGTGTAGCGAGGCGCGAGGCCGCGGTCAACGCGCGCCTTGACCTGTCCAACGCTCATAGGGCGCGCCCCGGCACGCCCTATGAGCGCCTAACGCACTGAGGGGCCCTCCGCGTCACCCTTCAGCGCCGTCATTGGGGCCCTCGATGACGATAAGTCAGTGGCACAGGAGCCGCCAATGCGTCGTAACACCGCGGTTTTGGTCCGGGTTCGACCACTTGGCGGCCTACCTTGGGTCGGCTGGTTTGTAGCGCATAAACCGTGATACGCTAGGCGCAAGGAGGCGGAAGGCATGAGGCGACGCGCGGTATCCACACAAGAGCTGTCACGCCTACGCCAAGGGCTCGGCGAGGATTACGATCTCCGTGACTACGAGGTCGACGCCGGCCCGAAGGTCCTGCGTATCAGCGGCCCTGATATCGCTAGCTCCGCGTTGGCGCGCGCGAAGGCTCGCCTCGCCGAGGCGCGCTATCACGAGGCCGATCTCATGGCGGGGCGCGACGATCTAGCGCCCTCACCCGAGTCCGTCGCGCGCGGCGAGAACAACTGGATGGAGCTCTGGCCTTGCTCGCGCGCCATGGCGACCTACTTCGGCCACAGCGTGCGCATGCGGTCAGTCGACGCGGTCGAGATCAACTGCGGGCTGGGCACCGCCGGCCTCGGTGCGGCTGCCAAGGGCGCGCGAGTCACCTTGGCCGACTCAAACCCCGAGGCCCTGCGCTTCGCGCGCTACAACGCGCTGCAGAACGGCTTCACGCACGTCCGCACCCTCGACTTCGACTGGAAGCTCGACCGCTTCAGCGCCCACGTGGGCAGCATCATCATGGCCGATGTCCTGTACGAGCACGACAACTTCGACCATGTCTTCAGGCTCTTACACGATAACCTCGCGCCCGGCCGCACGGCCTTCTTGGCCGAGCCGGGGCGCCCGATCGCCAGCGCCTTCTTCGAGGCCCTTCGAAAGACCGACTACCGAGTGCGCCTCGACATGGAGCGCGTGGAAGACGTCTACAGCGACAACTATTACCTCGTCAGCGTCCTTCGCATTAAAAAGGACCGCTAGTCGATCGCGCCGGTCCAGTCAGTCCGCGGACCTCGACTCGGACTTCGACTCAGACTTCGGCTCGGACTTCGACTCAGACTTCGACTCAGACTTCGGCTCGGACTTCGGCTCGGACTTTGACTCGGACTTTGAGTCGCCGTTGGAGGCAGCAGCCTCGGCACTTGCGGGCGCGCCCGAGGACTTGTAGTCCGTCGCGTACCAGCCAGAACCTTTTAGGTGAAATGAGTTTCGGCTCATCAGCTTCTCGACACCCTCGGCACCACAGAGCCTGCACACCTGCAGCGGCGGATCGCTCATCTTCTGGAGGACTTCCATGTCTTTATTGCAGCTCTGGCAGCGATATTCGTAGATCGGCATGTGGAACTCCAAGGGAGGTGACGTCCTTTGACGTCAAAAGGTGTCGTTCAACAATCAGGCGCTGGCGCTAGACGAGCGCGGGCGCTTGCTCAGCCATGATGCGCCGAGGCGGGTTAAAATACCCGAAACGCAGGTTCGGGAAACGGCGGCGCAGCTCGGTCAGCCAGGGCATGAGCCCCATCGGCTGGACCTCGTGACCCGCCCGCGTGACGCAGTCGAGGTACATCTCAGGGTCGATATTGAGGTTTCGGAGCTGAATCATATCAATGGCATCAGCAGCGATCCACTCGCTCAATGCCTCCAGCTCGGGCGCCGTGTCGGTCACACCGGGGAAGACAAAATAGTTGAGCATCAAGTATTTCCCCGCGGCCCGCACCGCCCGCGACGACGCCCGGACATCGCCGAAGTTGTAGCCCTTCGGGCGGTAGTAGGCGGCGTAGACGTTCGCGCGGGCGCTGTTGGTCGAGATGCGCAGTGAGTCGAGGCCGACCTCAAGCATCTTGGTCACGACCTCGGGCCGGGACGCGTTCGAGTTGAGGTTGACGATCCCGAGGCTCGTCGCCTCGCGGATGAGACGCACCGACTCTATCAGGTTCGGGCCCTGATTGAGGGGCTCACCCTCACAGCCCTGACCAAACGAGACGACCGCGTCGGCGCCCACTCTGTCGATGTGGCCTATCGCCAGCTCAGCTATGTCCTTGGGCGACGGTGTAAAACGGATGCGGTCGTGAGCCGCCGCCGGGACATCGTCACCCTCTTTGGGCTGAAAGCTGATGCAGCCGACGCATAAGGCGTTGCACGTCGAGGCAGCCGGCATGGGGGCCTCGAAGCGGTCTAGGAAGTAGTTCTGGGCCGCGCGGCAGTGGTAGGTGAGCGCGCAGTGTTGAATATGCTCCACCAAGGGATTGTCGGGCATCTCCGCGATGCGCTTCTCAACCCGTGCGGTGATGTCTTTGATATCAAAACGAAAAGGGTCCTGGCGGATGTCCAGATCGACCCGCAACGTTGGAACGACGAACTTCCCATCGCGAATACCGACCGCGCTGTAGCCAAAGAGAGGCAGCGCCGGTGCGTCTTCGAGGGTCTCGTAGGCCGGCATGGCGACCCGGAGGTAAGCCGGCGCGATAAAACAGGACACGGCCGTCATCCCGGGCTCATCAAAGACGACCGGGGCGTCTTCGGCGCGGTCGAAGCCGGCGGCGAGACGGGAGGGAAGCACAAAGAAGTCGCTACCTTCTGGAACGGGCACCAGCTCGCTCGGCTCGAAGGGGCGCCAGCACTCGCCGTCCCAGCCCAACATCTCGAGGTCGGGGTGCTCCATGATCTGACCGTCCCGATCTGCAAAGACCATGTAGGCGACGCCGTCGCGGCGCTCGCGAACGGACGGAAACGTGAAAGTCGACTTCATGGTGAGACCTCTTCGGGGGACGTCGGGACAGCGGCAATGGCATGCGTAAACGCGCGCGCCGCAGGATGAAGGGGCTTTGCCACGACGGCTCGGCGGCATCAACCGCGAACTGACCTGAGATTCGGAGTCCAGCCACCCGGCTCGTGACGGGCCGAGCCGGAAACCATCAATTATTATCGGCCGGGCTATTAGCCCCAACGGGGCGACCCACGCTAGCCCAGGGCAACGCCCTGGGTATAGATATCAAGTCAATCTTACAGCGCTGATCAACTCAACCGAGTCAGCTGTCAGTCAGCCGCCGGCGGCGCGTCGATGACGGCTTGGAACTCGGCTGGCAGCGGGGCCTCGAAGGAGACACTCTTGCCGTCGGGGTGCACAAAGGAGAGGAACCCCGCGTGGAGCAGGACGCGTTCGCCCTTGGGACCGCCATAAGCGCGGTCGCCGACGACCGGATGGCCTAGGTGAGCCGCGTGGACCCGGATCTGATGCGTCCGCCCGGTGTGGAGCTCGGCCGTGATGAGGGTCAGGACGCCGAGGGTCGGGTGCTCAAAGGTCTTCTCTGGCGTGAAGGTCGTCACGGCCGTCATACCCTCTTCGCCCTCAAGTGCGACGCGGACGCCGCGTCCCTCTTGGCGAAGGCGCGCCTCACAGACGGCGGCCTCCATCGCGCCCACGACGATCGCTGCGTAGCGCCGACCGATGGTGTGTTCGCGAAACTGCGGGGTGAGGTGCTCGGAGACGCGGCTATGGCGCGCGGCGACCATGAGGCCGCTGGTGCCCTTGTCGAGGCGGTGCATGAGGCGCACGTCTTTGCCGTAGGCCTTCATGAGGGCCCAGGTCAGCGAGCCGACGTCGCCGAGCTCGGACCCCTGCGAGAGCTGTCCAGCTGGTTTGTATAGCACAATTACGTCAGCGTCGATGTGCCGGATGTCGAGCTCGAACAGCTCGGGTGTGAGGACGTCGTCATGCCACGTCGCGGTCAGGACGTCGCCGCCTCGGACGAGGTAGCCGGCCATGCGCACGCGGCGCCCGTTGAGGGTGACTGCGCCCATCGCCAGGACCTTACGGGCCTTGTGGCGGGAGAGCTGGGGGACGAGCTCAGCGAGGGCCTTATCAAGGCGTTCGCCGGTCATAGGCTTGGGTACGAGGACCTTGGCTTCTTGAGGTTTCACTTATTGCGCCTCGGCCGACGGGCACACATCGCCCGGAGCCCAAGGGGACTCGAGCTGGCAGTCGCCGCCACTGAGGTCGAGGGCCGCGCAGGGGTCGGTATCGCAGGTCCGCGGCAGGCCCTCGGGGATCTCTTCGGGTAATACACCGAGCCCGTTCCATGCGGTCGTGATGGGATCCACGGGAGTCGGCTCTTCGCCGATCGTGAATGAACCGCCACTCGTAGACAGGGTGCCGCTGGCCGTGTCACGTCCTTGATCGCCGGCTTTCGCGCGGATGGTGCCTTGCACCATGAAGTCGTTGAGTGTCACGGGGATCGCGCCGAGAACCGTAATGTTGACGTCAAAGGGATCGCTCTGCAAGAAGTATCCGCCGTCGGGTTGCTTCACCATACAAGCAGTAAACTGGACAGCCCATCCCGTGTCACCGAGCTCGGCTTCGAAATCTTGGGGATTCACATTTTTGGCGCCCTTCTTGACGGCTTCTTGCCGCTGACGGGCGAAGGTCCCGACGATCAGGACCCTGCCGGTCGCCGGGTCGACGGCGAGGTCGAAGTACATAAAGAGGGGGATCAGCAAGACCGGAAGATCGGCACCCATCGTGATGACGCCCGTCGTCATCTCGATATCGACTGCCTCGTTGCCGCAGCGCGGGTTGACCTGAAAATCGAAGGACGTCTCGACCTTGCGCGTGCGCTTCATGTCGTCTTTGAGGCCGGCGGCGACGATGATCACCAGCGGGCGCCCTTGGAGCTCCGCGAAGGCGTCATGTTGAATCAATGTGAGCTTCGTTCGCTCGTCATTTAGTTGCAGTTCCAACCCAAGCGCACACGGGGATGTCGCGAGAGTGCAGGCGTCTATGATCGGCACTACGCCTGGACGAAAAGCGCCCTCGACGTCGTACTCGCTAGGCCAGACCGAGAGCTGAATGGTGGCCGCGTCCACAGGCTCGGTGAACTGAATCTCAACCGGCGACACATCCGTCCAGAACCCGCCTGTCGGCTGCACGAGGCGCGCTTCTGGCGGCGGATCGTACGTCTCACAGCCAGGGGCCGCGAGGAGAGCGACGCCCATGATCGGGGCGAACAGCGCCCAAAGTGCTTGCTTTAAAAACATAGATAAACCTCTCATGGGCGGAAGATGAACCGCGTCTCGATCATCCACGAGTTCACGGCCTCGCCGTTCTCGTCGTGAAATGCGTTGCCGGGGAAGAGCACGCCGGCTTCGAACACCGCCCAGAACATATTGCGGTAGCGCCACTCGATGCCAAGATCAAGTTCGGTACCCCAGTAATTTCCAGGCTTTCCACCGTTGTAGTTGACCTTATCATCTTTGATCGTCGCGCCATCGGCGCGAAGCAGGGTCTGCACCGGATCGATGACATCGACCGCGGACCACGCGAAGAGGACACCGGCCTTGAGACGCAGCTCTGGGACCGGATCGTAAAAGATCTGGGGGAAGATACCGTTGACGTTCGTGACGCGGCCGTCGCTGGCGAGCTCGCTGAGCGGGAAGCTCTTGGCGTTGAGTTGGCGAAGGTTCTCGATACCCACAGCCGCCGAACGCCCCGTCTGAAACTTGACGATGTGCTCAAACATGAGCAGGCCGAGGTTCGTATCGCGCGGCCAGTTCCCGATGGTCAGAGGGGTCGAGGCCCGCGGATCGCCATCGCCACTGGCGAAGGCCCACTCCATCCGGAATTCGAGCTGATCCCACAGACGATAGGAGGGGGCGACACGAGCGCTGGTGAAGCTTATCTTCTGGTCCGTGACGGGCGACTTCGTGAGGGCGGCGAGGCCCTCTGAGAGTTCACGCGAGCTCCCGAAAATATTGGCCATCTCGCCGAAGAACTTAAAGTCGCCGACGTTGAACGTGAGGCGGATCGGGATCGCGAAGATGGCGGTGTTGAACTGCTGGTCCCACCGATGCACGACCGTACCTGTGAGCTGGATGGGACCCCACTCGGGACCGAGCACTTTAGGCTCTTTCCATTTGAAGTCCAACTGTACTGCGACGCCTTGGAGGTCGTCGCTGCTCGACGTGATGCTGTCATTGACGAGGTAGTCGTAGACAAAGCCCATGAAGACGCCGTCATCGGTGGACGTGTCGATCTTGTGCTTGGCGCCTTTGGCCATGAGGCCGAAGAGCTCTGAGATCTTGGTACCGAAGAGGATCCGATCGACGGACTCATGGTAGCTGGATTCGCCCCAGAGGTTGCGTCCTGTGCGCCCGTCGTTGAATCCGACACCGGCCCCGTCAGCGAGAGGCTGGCGGCCGATACGCAAGAGCCCAAAGGGCAGCAACACCTCGCCGTAGATGTAGTTGATGTTCACGGGCTGCATCTCGCGCAGCACGAGCCCATAGCCGTCAGGACTCAGCGGGTCGCCGCCGGGCCGAAGCCCGATCTTCCACCCGGAGTTGTTGGCTTGGCGCGACGCGATGCCGATGCCGGAGGTCGGCTCGGGCGATTTGCCGAACTCGCCGTTGTCGCCGAAGAGCACGCCATCGAGGGCGTCGAGCTGGACGTGGATCGCGCCAATGCCGCGCCGCCCAAAGGAGCCGTCGACCCGCAGCCGTTGCTCGCCCCATGAGGCCTTGGTCGCGTTCGTCCCGTTGAGCTCAAGAGGCGCGATGCGAATGAGGCGCGCCCGATACTCGGGAACGATCTTTACAAACCAGTCATCTTGGCCCGGCTCAGCAGGTGGGATGCTGAAGATGATCGGATCCGGCGGAGCGGCGTAGGACGCGGTGACCCACAAGGGAGCCGTGACGATGAGGCTTCGAATAAAAGTGCGCAACATGTTCGGACCCTGGCGGTGGAGCGGGGGCGCGGCACAACAGGCCGTCGACGAACCGGGGTGATGAGCGCGAGCGTCAAAGAAACCCGGTAGAGAGTGAGGAACCTAGAGGCGTGGATGAGCGTGGATGACCTTAAAGGCCAAAGAGCCACTTGCCACGGGACGGGCGCTGCCGAATTAGGACAACGCGCCGACGCTAGCCGACCGAGCCATTGAGGGCAAGGCCAACGGTATCCGCAGGGTCACGCGGCCCGGGCTGCGGCTGACCGCGCCTTGAGACGCCTGCGGAAGAGGGCGATGAGCCAGGGCAAGAGCAGACTCAAAAAGAGTACCCAAGCGAAGGCGTGGCCGAGGTAGCTATAGATGGTCCCGCCCGGCATGAGCTTTGCGTCCGCCAGGAGCGTCTCGGGGTCGTCGATGCGCGTCTGGGCGCTGATCTCGCCCGTCGGCTCGATGATTGCCGAGACGCCGGTGTTGGTCGAACGCACCAAGACGAGGCGGTTTTCGACCGCGCGGAAGATGGCGAGGGCCAAGTGCAGGTGCGGTTCGGAGGTCCGGCCGAACCAAGCGTCATTCGTGACATTGATGATAATATTAGGCTTCTCGCGCGCGAGCCGGTTCGTAAAGGTCGCGAGGATGTCCTCGTAGCAGACCATGACCCCGATGCGGTGGCCCTTATAGTCAAAGGCGCGGACGTCTTCGCCGGGCGAGAAGCGGCCGGAGTGCGGGAACATGTCGTAGAGCTCGGGGAAGGTGTCGCCAAAGGGCATGTATTCGCCGAACGCGAGCAGGTAGACCTTGTCGTAGGTGCCGACGACGCGCCCACCGTCGTCAAGCATCATCGCCGTATTGTACATGTCGCGGCGGGTGGCGCCCTCGGGCAGAGACCAGGTCATGCCGCCAAACAAAATTGGCGCCGTAAACCCGCGCTGGACGGGGCTCAGGTCTCGCTCGGAGACGCCCGCAAACTCGCCGGACGGGTCCGCGTCGAATTCTTCAAGCGTAGGAAGGGGCGCGCGCGACTGCCAGACCCAGCGCGTCGCGCGTGGGAAGGCGTTGGCTTGGGCATAGCCGAGGGCGGCGATCGCGATGATCTGACGCGGCCAGCCATCCTTCAGGCTGATAATTGCCGGGGTCTTAGGGATGCCGGGCGCGGTCGCGAGCCCATCGGCGGTTCGGGCGGCGAGGAGGGCGTCGCCGTGGCCCCCGAGGCCGAGGGTCGGTCTCGGGTCGCTACTCACCGTCTGCCAGGCCCCCCCGTGTCGTGCATAGACGCCGTCCGCGGCCCCAGCCCAGAGGATCCCGTCCGCGTCGACGACGAGGGTGAAGATCGAGGCCGTCGTTGGGCTCGCGATGGAGCTCCAGTCGCCGACTGCGCCGCGAGTCAAGAGGACGCCGCCCGCGCCAGAGGCGTAGAGCATGTGGTCCGCCGCAGAGGAGGCGACGGCGAAGAGGTCCGTTTGCACTGGAGACGGTTCTGCTGTGACGACGCCGGCCTCGACTCGCCAGATCGTGCCACCATCGCCGACCGCGACGGCGGCGTCGTGGCCTAGCCCAGCCACTGACCGCAGGCGCGGCGAGCCGGGCGAGACCAGCACGGAGCCGCCCTTCATCTCCGGGAAAGGGACCCGCGCGACATAACCGGCGTCGCCGACAATGATGAGGTCTAAGGCGGTCTTCGCGCGGTCGGTCGCGCGACGGCCGTTGCGAGAGATAAATGCTGCAGCAGCAATAGTTGGAGCACCAGGCAGATCGGTGGTGCCGGCCGGGGTTACGAGCTGTCCGGACGCCCCAAAGGCGACCCACGCGTCCTCGCGGGCCGTCGCCAACCCGACGAGGGGTTGGCCCGGCGGGCGAACCTGCCTAGGAGGGGCCGTGCCGGATGGATCACCGATGTGCAGCGCGCCGTCGGCGCCGAGGGCGAGGACAAAGTCATCGGTCAGCTTGATCCACGGCTCGGCGAGCGGGAAGTAGCTGGACTCGGGCCAGATGATGATGTCGGCGCCGGCGTCGGCCAACTCGCGGGACATATGCTGATGTTTCAGGAGGTTTCGATGCAGAGTCCGGCCCTGTTCGTGCGGCGCCTGACCGAATGCCTGCTTTTCAAAGATGCCGATATCGGCCTCGACGAGGCCGAGCTTAAAGGACGGCGCGGCGGCCATCTCGGCCTCGACCATCGCGAGACGCGCCACGCCGTACGCGAGGGTCAGGACGACAAGCCCCGCAGGCAACGCGAGGGGACGCAACGCGAACGCACCCGTTCGGATGCGCGAGGCGATCGCCTGATAGAGGACGCCGTTGGCGACGACCATCACGAAGGTGACGGCCGGGACGCCACCTATCTCGGCGATCTGGATCGCGGGCAGGAAGCGATACTGCCCATTTCCCAGAAACCACGGGAAGAGCATCGGAAAGAGCCACTCAATGACCGTGAAGATGGCCGCCACACGCCAGATCGAGAACGCCCCTTCACGTAGCCGCTTGGCCATGAGGGCCGCGGCGATCGCGAAGACGAGCCCTTGGAAGGCCGCGTTGAGGGCGGTCAGAGGCCAGGTGACGATCCCGGGCAGGTGGCCGAAGTCTCTTAGGACCTCGTTGATCCACCAGAAGCCGCCGAAATTCGTGACGAAACCTGTCAGAAACCCAAACCAGAACGCGGCCTTTGGGCCCCGTCCGTGGAGCACAAAGAAGAAGGGGACGAGTGCGATCCAGCCGAGGGGCCCGATATTTGAGGCTGGCTCGGTCGAGAACGGGAAGGACAGGAAGACCAGCGTCCCGGACACCACCGCGAGGAGGAGCGCTAGGGGTCGTTTGAGAGTGTGAGCGATGGGCGGGGTGGACTCAGAGGTGGGCGCCGGGGTCGCCTGCGCTTTTTTGCTTTTACTCAAAACACATATCTCACAGAACGGCCAAGCGAATGGCGGATGGGATGACCTCGAAAACGGCGGGAAGCTCGCCAAATAGTTCGCCATCGATCTCGATGCGCACGGCCTTTTTGCCGACGGCGCGGGCGGTCAGACGTTCGACCTGCAAGCTCTTGACCTTCGGGTGCGCGAGATGACGACCGGTGTAAATTAGCCTGGACAGCCCAAGGATCTCGAGGCGGCCGAGGTCTCCTAATATGGTGACCTCAAACTTTCCCGAGTCGAGTCTGGCATCAGGGCAGACCATCATACCACCGCCGAAGTACCTGCCGTTGCCGATGGCCGTCGTGACGAGGCGGTGCTTGCCGAGCTCTCTGCCGTCGGCCTCGAGCGCCACCTCTACGTTGTGCCAGTCGAACATCGCGCGGAGCGTGGCGCCAAAGTGCGCCGCCTGTCCGCCAAGCGCCTTAAGCACTGGCACGTAGCGATCGACGAGGCGGCCCCCCTGCCCTTCGAGGGCCCGCATGACCTCGCCCGAGAACCCAAAACTGCCGATATTACAGAATAACCTCTCGGCGCCATCGGACAGGCGCGTCACGCGTCCGACATCGAGGCCGATGGTGCGCCCGCCGGTCAGCGCCGCGAGCGCGACCTCGAAGTCACGCACGCCAACCGTCTTGCGGAAGTCCCCGCCGGTACCACCCCCGACGAGGGCGAGGACCGCCTTCGGTGTGATGACCTCGCGTGTGTCGGCGGTAAAAAATCCGTTGACCACCTCGTTGATCGTCCCATCGCCGCCACCCACGATCACCCGCTCGGTCCCGCCCTCAAGCGCCTCGCGCGTGATCGTGGTCGCGTGCCCGGGCCCGTCCGTGAACGCCAACTCAAAGGCGCCGATCGCGTCCTCGAGGGCGTGCTCGAAGCGGCGAAAGGAATCCGCCATCGCGCCGGCCCCGGCCCTCTCGTTGATCACGACTAGAGTCCGAAGGGGCCGCAGGGGAGTCGTCGTCGTCATGCCGCTGCTCCGTCACCGATGATCGCCTCGGCGACCAAGGTCACGGCGTGATCGACCCGCAGACCCGTCACGCCGAGGGCGACGCGGGCCTCCTCGAGCGCGAGGACGCACTCGGTCGAAAAGCTCACGAGGCGCTCGGCGCCGGCGGCGACCGCGGCCTCGATGAGACCTTTGGCCATCCCAGCGGTGGTCGCGAGTCCGTGCGCGGGGGCGCCGGTCCCACCGCAGCAGCCGACCAGATCGCCGCACTTCGGGACCTCGATGAGGGGTCTGACCATGACGCGCCGAAGGACCGTGCGGGGGATGTCTGTGAGACCTAAATGCCGATGGAGGTGGCAGCTCTCGTGGTACATGACCCGATCGTGGATGCGTTGTACGATCGCGCCTGTCAAAAGAGGCAGCATGAACTCACTGACGTGGACCAACTCGGCGCTGATGCGCAGCCCAAAGCGCGGATAGATCTCTCTAAAGAGATAGAGGGTCTCGGCGCTCATGACGACGATGTCGCGGGCCCCAGCGGTCGCGGCGTGGACCGCACGCGCATGCTCGACGAACTCGCCGACCCGACCGGCCCACCAGAGGTCGTAGCCTGGGTCGAGGCGCGCGAGATCACCGCAGCTCAACGCATCGATGTCGAGGCGCTGGCAGATCGAGAAGAACGCGTCGACGACCGAGCTGGACTCTGCGAAAGCGCCGGCGCCGGGGACAAACGAGAAGACCGGCGTCGGATCATAGCGAGAGCCCGCTCGGAGCCGCTTGATCGTTGGCGAGTCGGCGTCTTGAGGCGCCAAAACCTCGGCCTTTAGCGGGTGCCCGTGCTCTGTCAGCCAAGCGCGCACCTGGACGAGGGACTCCCCCACCGGGTTGTCGTATGCGCAGGCATCGGAGCAGGCCCCGCAGTTCACACACGTGGACATCGCGGCAGCGATTGACGCGTCGGGCTCGACGCGCCCACTGGCGAGGTGTGACGCGAGGCTCATCAGGCCCCATGGCGAGATTGTGTCGCTCCCCTCGTGCGTCGCGGTCGGACACGCGTTGCGGCACAGGCTTGGACAATAGAGACAGAGCTCAAATGCACTCTGCCGATCGTCTAGGCGAGTATGTTCGTGCGCAGATTTCTGGGACATCAGGTCACCTCAAAGCGGGGGTCGATACCCATGGGCGTGCGGCAGAGTGGCGCTTCAGCTAAAGAGACGGGCCATTGGCCGAGATGGCCGATCATCGCGAGACCGGATTGAGGATGCCCTTGGGATCGAGGCGCCGCTTGAGATCCGCCTCCAGCGACTTCGACAGGTCGCGACCGACGGCGAGCTCGGCTTGGCGCGCCTCAATAAAGGCGCGGACCGTGTCGGCTGCGGGGCCGTCCACGCCATCGGCCAAGGACAGGTGCCCGCCGTGACGGCTCATCCGCACGATCCACAAGCCAGCTGGCACGTCGGACCCGAGGGCCTCGGCCAACCTGACGAGCTCGCGCCAGCTCGCTGGCACGACCGGAGACGTCCACGCGCGAGGCGGAGGAAGCAGGCCCTCGTGGACGTTCCAACCGGCGGGCGCGGTGAGGGGCGTCAGCGTCCGGTTGATGCAGATCTCGACAAGCTCGGCCGCATCCCCGGCTGGTGAACCTTGCGGTTCGACGAGCAGGAGCACCGGGAGAGTCTCGGACAACCCGAGGCGTTTACGGCCCCAAGTGCGGTCGGGCGCGGCCGTCAAGATCTCAACCGCGCGAAGGTCGGCGCCGAGCTCAAAGACCCGCCGAGCGGCGGACAGCGCGGCAGCCAAGGACGGGGCCCCGTGGGTGCTAGCCGAGCGCGCCGTGTGCGCGAAGAGCCGCAGAGTGGCTTGGAACACGATCCCGAAGCGTCCACGTGACCCCAGGAAGAGGCGATCGAAGTCCGGTCCAACCGCCTTTCGCGGCGCGGCCCTGGAATGCGCGACTGTGCCGTCAGGGAGCACGACCCCGAGGGCCACGACCTGCTCCTCCATCGCGCCGTAGCGCGGGCCCCAATGCGAATCGAGGGCCGCCGATAAGACGGCGCCGAGGGGCTCTTGGCGCCAAGGACGCGCCGGAAAGCCCATCGAGAACCCGCGCTCTTCAAGCTCGCGCTGCAGCTCGGCCATCGAGATGCCGGTCTGGACCGTGACCGTCCCCGAGACGATGTCGATGTCGACGATGCGCTTCATCCGGCGGCTGCGGAGATAGAGGCGTGGCCTGAGACCGCAGGCCGCGGCGTCACCGCGCCGCGCGCGCCGCGTATAGACCACGGCGTGCTTGGCGTTCGCCCAACGGAGCAGCTCGACGAGCTCGATCTCGCTGGCCGGCTCAATGGACCAAGCGCCACCAGGCCCTTGCTCCATGTCGTATTGGGTCTCGATCTGATCTGCGGGGATAATCGCGCAGAGAGCCGCCTCCGTGGCCTCCAGCTGGGACACGGGGCCCCCGGGCGGTTGCGTCCGACTCATAGACCCGCCCTCTGCCGGCTCGCGTCCGGCCCCAAGGTCTGCATCGTCGCCTCATCCTCGTCCGGAAGGAGCTTGCCGGGATTCATGATGTTATGAGGGTCGAGCGTGTGCTTAAGCGCATGTCCGACCTTCAACATTGCGCCATGCTCGCGGGTCATCCCGCTGCGTTTTGACAGGCCGACGCCGTGGTGGTGGCTGAGGGTCGCGCCTGCCGACAAGGCCGCGTCGGTGGCCATCTCCCAACAGCGTTCGTAGTGTTGTTCTGCGCGCTTCGGATCGACCCTATAGGCCCCAAAGGTAAAGTAGATACTGCAACCTTCCCGATAGGCGTGGCTGAAGTGCGCCATCACGAAGGCGTGGGGCGTGAGGGCGGCGCGGACCGCTTCGTACAACGTGTTCAGACGATCCCAGGTCGTCGCGACCTCCATCGTGTCGACGAATGCTCCTAGTTCAAACATTTTTGTTTGTTTGAATCCCACCGAATATCGTTTGGCCAGCCAGGCCTCGCCAGGCCGAGCGCCCGAGTCCGTGCCTCCATGATCGACCAAGATTCGAGCGGCTGCGGCCATGTCGGACTGGGTCATCGCCGCCTGCCCCTCGAATCCGATGATCATCAGGCAGCTCACCGGCAAGTGGGCCGTCATGCGGTTCACGACCGGCGGCGCGGACAACGCGGTGATGAGCGCGCGGCGCTTGACCGCCTTTTCCAGCGGGGCCATCAGACGACTGATGCGCTCTGTCGACCCCTTGACAGCGCCGTCCCAAAGGCCACGCAGCGGCGACGGAGCGCGGCCGCCCGACGCCGCGGACACGGGGCCGGGCTTTTGGCCGCTCAGCGCGATCATCGAGTCGAAGGGATCGTAGAGACGCAGCACCATCGGCCGTAAACCCGCCTGCATCACAGCGCGCATCGCGCGGAGGGCGTCTTTGAGTTGCCGAAAGCGCCAGCCACGCAGGCGGCGCTCCTCGGGCATCGGGTGGGCCTTGAGGATCGCGGACGTGATGACCCCGAGCGTGCCCTCTGAGCCGACGAAGAGCTGGGTCCAGTCAGGGGCCCCGGGCGTCCGGTGGCGTGTGTCCATGACGCTGCCGTCGGGCATCACGACCTCGAGGCTCTGGACCATATCCTCGATCTTGCCGTAGCGACTTGAGAACTGCCCACTGGAACGCGTCGCGAGCCACCCGCCTAAGGTCGAACACATGATCGACGACGGAAAGTGGCCCAGCGTGAGCCCGCTCGCGTTTAGGTGGTCTTCCAAGTGCTGGCCGTTGATACCGGCCTCAGCTTCGAAGGTGTTCGACTCAAGATCGACCGAGCGCATCGCGCGTATGCGCTTCATATCGAGGACCACGCCACCGTGAATGGGGATCGTCCCCCCACACACGCCTGAGCCGCCCCCATACGGCACAATCGGGACCGCGGCCTCGTTGCAGAACGAGACAATCGCCTGGACCTGCGCGACGCTGTTCGGCCACACGACGCAGTCCGGCGGAAACCTCTCGATGTCCCCGAGCTGTTTCCAGATCTGCGTCTTCGGCCAAAAGTCCGCCGAGTACGCGATTCGGTCCGGTAGAGCTGTTGACATCGCGCCGGCGCCGACGATGGCCTCCATCTGCTCGAGCAGCGCGCTTTGAGATAAACGTACCATACTGGTCCCTTGGGGCCCGAGACGACGCTTCCGGCCGGTCAGTCGGCTGTAAACGCGTTGCGATCGTGGGCTCGTCGTCGCCCGAGCATAGACGGGTGACCCGCCGTGACAAGGGAAGATGCAACCCTGACTGCCCGGGTGCCCACGCCTCTAGAAGTTTTGACCGAAGCGCTCGCGTGCGGTCTGCTTGAGCCGCGCGATAGTCGGATGAAAGGGCGCGAGGGCGTCGGCGCGCTCGAAGATCGGCTTCATCTCGGCGGCCGTCATCGACTTGCGCTGGACGTCGACCTCGATCTGGTCGCGGATGAGATTGACGATGACCTCGTACTTTCTCCGACCGTCCGGTTCGATGAACTGCGGCTCATCGAGGCGTTGATAGCCGCCCGCCTTCAGCGAGATCGGCCGGCGGACCCCGTCCTTTCCCACGATGAGCGCGACGTAGTGCTTTTTCCACTCGGGCTCGGTGAGGGTGTCCACGAACCCGTCGCCCTGGATAGGCAACACGACATCCGCCGCCACGTCGCCCGACGCCATCTTCGCCAGGGCGGGGCCGTTCGGCTCGATGTCACGGATCCAGATCTCGACCCGCGCGTCACGGAACTCGACGAGCGCGGGCTCGTACTTGAGGCGCACGTAGGTCCGCACCTGGGTCGCGGCGACCGCCTTGAGGTCCACAAAGACCTCGGTCGACAGCGCGGGCTCTCGCAGGTTCGCGACCGGCGTCCAGACGTCGTCCTCGTTAAACCAGAAGACCGCGTAGAAGTTCTCCGGGCGAGCGATTCGAACCTCTCGCCGCGAGGGCTCTAGGCGCTCCTCGTCGACGAAGGACTTCAGCTTCCCTTCAAAGAGGGGGGCCGCCATGTGAGACGGGAGGGGATTCTGAGTCGCGAAGACCACGATCCCCGCGACGTTTGGACCCGGATCGTCCCAGAGGATGGTCGTCGTGCGGCCTGGGTCACGGATCTTAAGGAACTGGACGGCGTCCGGGCGGCGCGGCGCGGTGGTGGCGTCACTCAAGGCTGTTCTCCTCATCGTTGGCCCGGGTACAGTGCAACGCACTAGCGCTGCGGAGGCTTCGGGGCCGTGAACTCGCCACATCAAAGCGCCGACGGCCGGGGATTGCAAGCCGGTCACCGCCCCCACGGATTGCGATGATGGGCGCGAGGCCCACGTGAACATTGCCGCGGAACGATGATCGTGTTATCGGCCGAGTTGCGGCGGGTCGGAAATTTCCGATCCGCATTCGAGACAAGCGCGGAGCACACGATGGCGAAAAACCCACTCGCAGGCGGCTTTGAAGAGCAGGTCATTACGACCAAACTATCCGAAGTCGTGAACTGGTGTCGCAAGTACAGCCTCTTTCAATACCCGTTCGTGACCGCCTGCTGCGGCATGGAATACATGGCCACGGCGGCCGCGAAGCACGACATCGCGCGCTTCGGAGCCGAGGTCCCGCGCTTCTCGCCGCGCCAAGCAGACCTCCTGTGGGTAGTTGGCACCATCACCCACCGCAACGCCCCCGTGCTGCGCCGCATCTACGAGCAGATGGCCGAGCCGAAGTGGGTCATCGCGTTCGGCGTGTGCGCCTCAACCGGCGGATTCTACGACAATTACGCGACGGTCCCCGGCATCGATCACATCATCCCGGTCGACGTCTACATCCCTGGGTGTCCGCCGCGCCCGGAGGCTGTGATGGACGCGGTCCTCATGCTTCAGGACCAGATCCAGAACGAGCCCGCCCGCATGGTGAGCGAGACCAGCCGAGTGCCTGAGTCTGAGCGGGTGACCGAGGCGGATATCGCCGCCGGACGCCGCTAAGAGGCCCTCCTGGCGGATCCCTCACGGAAAAAGTCCCCTCACGCCCTAGGCGCGAGGGGACTTTTTGTTTCGGTTCAAATAGACTCGAGCGAGAGCTCTTTCAGGACCCGCCTAGCCGCGTCGCGGTGCGGCGCCTCGACGTAGGCCCTCTCGATCCGGATGGCCTGGCGGTAGCGGCCGAAGAGATCGGTCACCTCAGAGATAGGTCGGACGCGCGCTGGGCCGGCGGTCGGCCGGGACTCGACCGCCAGGAGCGGGTGGGCCGTGGAGGCGTTCGCGGCCAGCGCGTAGCGAGACAAGACGGGCTTCGCGGTCCGCCAAAGCAACGGGACGCCAGCCGCATCCATCGCGGCGTCAATTCGAGGCCGCAGGCGCTGGTCGGCCTCGTCGCGCAGCTCGACGACGAGGCGCGGCGGCGAGCGGTCGACGATCTGGCGGGCATAGGTATTCGAGGACCGCGCGAGGCGCTCCCAGAGCCAGGCGTCCGTGCACAGCGCGAAGGCGTCAAGGTCAGAGGGCAGCCGGACCGAGTCTCCCTCGGCGTCTAGCCAGCCCCTCAGGCAAGCGTCATAACTATCTGAAATTGAATGGTAATAGACCATCTGAAACATGTGATAACGCGCCAACAAGAAGTGCTCGAAGGCGGCGAGAGCGCGCGTGTCGAGGCCAAGCGCGGCCCGGCCGTCGCGGATGACCACTCGCACGTTCGAGACCAGCCAGGGCCGGTCGTAGGTGCCGTATCCCACGCCTGTGAAGTAGCTGTCTCGCAGCAGGTAGTCCATCCGGTCGACGTCGAGCTCGCCAGAGACCATCGCGTGAAGGAGGGGCCCAAAATCCACGCCAGCCGCGACGAATGCCGGCCGGCACGGGTCGACGTCGCTGATGACGGCGGCGACGTCGGCAGCCGTCAGCCCGAGATCTTCAAAAGAGACGTCAAGAATGCGCCCAAGGCCGCCGAGGGTCAGGATCGCGAGGGTCATATCCTCGTGGCTCGCGAGGCGCTCGGGCCCTTCGCACCCCGCACCAAAGACGTCGCCGCGCCTCGGCAAGAGGGACTCGGCCGCGTGCGACAGCGGCGGGTGCCCGACGTCGTGGAGGAGGGCCGCGAGGCGCGCGGCTTGGATCAGCAGCTCGCGGGCGCGCGCGTCCAGCGCGACGCCGTCACCCACGACGGAGTGGAGCGCGCGCGTCATGACCTCGCCGGCGATGTGCATCGCGCCGATCGAGTGGAGGTAGCGATTGTGGACGGCACCAGGAAAGACGAACTCGGCGAAACCCAGCTGCTTGACCCCACGTAACCTTTGGAACTCCAACGAATCAATCACGGCCAGCTCGCCGCGGCGCACCGCGATAGCGCCGTGCACCGGATCGCGTAGCTCGATGGCATTTTGTATTGAACGGATCACCGAAACCTCCTGCGCGTCGTTTGTGACACCCTTCAAATCGTGACGAGACGCATCCCCGCCGCGTGCCGCCAGATCGCCGGCAGGCCGCGGACATCGTCAAGCACACCGTCGTCGACTAGCTTGTCGGGGTCCGCGCCGATGCGCTCGACCGCGCCGCTACATGCGATGACCTCAAATGATTGCGTGGCGCGTCCGAGCGCGCGCACGACCGCGAGGTCTCGCAGGACCGCGGCGTGAGTCGCGTCGGGGCTCAGGAGGGCCACCAGGGCCGCGTCAAAGAGTACGAGGGCCACACGGTCATTGGACGCGACCCCAGCCCCGGCCAGATCAACGGCGAAGCGCCAAGAGTCCCCGTCACCCGAGCGTAGCAGGATGGCCGTCGCCGATACCTCACGTGTCATGGGGGACCTCCGAAAGGAAAATGGCGTAAAAAAAGGCCGGTCCTGTGAAGGACCGACCTGTGGAGGCGCCACCCGGAATCGAACCGGGGATAGAGGATTTGCAGTCCTCTGCCTTACCGCTTGGCCATGGCGCCAGTATCGTGGACAACCGTTTAAGGGCTGCGCCGGCTCCTGTCAACACGGAACCGAAGTTCCATGCGCGATTGCTGACCAGCCCGCCCACCTCAGAGAGACATCATCGACACGCGCCAGGCGTTGTTGTGGCCGGCGTCGCGCGACAGCCCCAGCGGCACCGGCATCCGAGTATCACCAGCCTTAATAAAGACCCGGATCTCGGTCTCGGTCCCATTGGGTTCGCGCGGGTCCGTGTAAGCGATCTGAAAGCTACGCGGGTTCCCGTCGGTGAGGTAGCCACGCGCATTGCGGCGAAGGCGCTGCCACGCGAAGCCCTTAAAGTGATCGATGGCGCGCGGCCCGACAAGCTGAGACGAGTGAAAGAGGCGCGTGAGGGTCGCCCACGTCATCTCGGGATCAGCCTCAAGTGCGGCCTCGAAGAGGCGCGCGATGACCTCGTCGACCGACGCCTCAGGCCCGGGCACGGTAATGTCCCAGTCCGCCCAAGGATTGTAGTAGCCCGGTGTCTCAGGGTGCGGTCGCACTTCAGCAGACGCGCGGGCTAGGGCCGATTGCTGCGCCGGGGGCGCGAGCGGCGCGACCTGAATCCGCGGGGGCTCGTGGCTGGGTGAGGGGGCCATCACAGGCATCGCCGGGCGAGGCGCCATCACGACGGCCACAGGAGGGGCCGCCGTGCGCTGTTCGCTGAGGATGTCGACGAGCTTAAGGAGCACGCTCTCAAGTCTGTCTAGGCGTTCGATTACCGCTTCAAGATTGGCCTCTGCCATGTCGCTTCCTTTCGCTGTCGGCGTTTGCTTAGGCGCACTGCCCGCCATCTTGGCCAAGCGTGCGCAACCTATTCCCACCACGCCCGCAGCTCGTGCCGTCCGTGTGGGCGCTGGCCGTCAGCGTAGGACACTCGGGCGGTTTCGGCAAATGGCCGACGAAACGCAACGTCGCCTAAAGGGACGACTTTCAAATGGCGTTCACTTGGCGCAGGCCGCTTGGGGCGGTCGGCGAAGCCTCAAGGACGCGAAGCGGACAGCGAGACGACCACCCCAAGCGGCCGGAGCGGGATGGATCTCACTCCAAAGTCATCCGTCTAGGTGCGCGATGGGAGGGCAGATAGGCGGGCGATTCGACAGGCGATTCCCCGTCGAACCGCCCCGTCTTTTAAGGCGATTGGCTCGCCGTCTTGCCCGCCGTCGCGACGCATTTCAGCAGGTCCGCGCCGTGCATTAGCTGCCAGTCGAACTTTACGGCCGGGTTGGGATCGGATTCGACCAACTTCTTGGCCTGCCCCAACGCCTCGGCACACTTCGTTGCGGTCACAGCGATCTGCTTGCCGGCGCTGACATAGGCCCCATCAATCGGCACGAGGTGACCTGAGAGGTTCTCCTCGCGGAATCCGAGAGGCAGCTTGCCCTTATATTCCGGGGTGGCGACGACGTCCGGCTGGACGCCAATGACCTGAAGGGTGCGGCCGCTGGGCGCGTAGTAACGCGCGACCGTGAGCTTGATGTAGTAGTCGTCCTGCAGCAGCGGGGAGAAGAGGGTCTGAACGCTTGCTTTACCAAAGGTCCTGTCGCCGATCACGATGGCCCGCTGGTTATCCTGAAGCGCCGAGGCCACGATCTCGGCCGCGGAGGCCGAGCCGTCGTTGACGAGCACGACCATCGGCAGATCGACGATGTCGCCGCCCGTCGAGCGATAGACCTCGTCCTCATCGGGATTGCGGTTTCGCACCGCCACGATGACCTTGTCGGGGGGCAGGAAGTGGTCCGCCATGCGGATACCCTGGTTTAGGAGCCCACCAGAATTGTTACGGAGATCGAGCACGAGCCCCTTGAGCTTCTTGCCGGGCGCCTCTTTATTGAGGCGACGGAACTCGGCCATGAAGTCGTCGTCGGTCGAACGGATGTAGCCGGTGACCTTGATATATCCAATGCCGTCGGCCTTCTCGAGCAGACGCCCTTGGACGTTCTTCATCTCGATAGTGGCGCGCTTGATGGAGATCTTCTTTGGATCCGGTTCACCCTCGCGCTGGACCGTCAGCACGACGGTTGAGCCTGCAGGACCACGGATGCGCGAGACGACCTTGCTGAGGCTCTCGCCCTTGACGTCCTTACCGTCGACCTCGATGATCATGTCACCTGCGCGGACCCCAGCTTTCACGGCCGGCTGCCCTTGGATGGGGCTCTCGACGATGGTGAAATCCGAATCTGGGCGCTGGGTTAGGATGGCGCCGATGCCCTGGAACGAGCTGTCCTGGGTCTTACGGGTCGAATCATCCCACGCGGCCTTCGAGATAAGCGACGAGTGCGGATCGAGCGAATACAAGAAGCCTTGGGCGGCGCCGATCCAGGCGTTCTTGATGGTCCAGGCATCGTGCTTGGGCATCTCGCGCTGGATGAAGCCCATCACGCGGTCGAAGTCCCGGCCCGTGAAACTGGCCCCGCGCCACGCCTCGTGAAGGGCCCGGGTGCGCGCCATCGAGGTCTCGCGTAGAGCCCGGATCTCGTCGTCGTTGAGCCTCTTTTTGGGCTCGTCGACCTTCTCTTTGCTCTCGTCGAGGAGCACAAACTTGTCGGTCGGCGACAGCTTGAGCATCGCGCCCTTCAGGATACCCCGCTCGTCTGGATTGTTCTTGCGCGCCTCGTAGAAGGACTCGGGGTAGATGAGAATGGGGCGCTTTTCATTTGAGGACAAAGCAAATGCTGCGGATTGAGCGTAGGCCCACGCCTCTTCGTAGTTGGGGTCGATATAGGCCTTCCGCACGCGCTGCCGAACCTCTTCGAAGTTTGCGCGATCAAAGCGGATCTCCTTCCAATAGTCTTTGCGCTCTTCGTCGTCCTCGTCGCCCTCTTCCGCGGCGAGACTCTCGCCCTCGCCAGTGCCGCCGCCGGTCACGGCTACGCCGCTATGGGTCGCGAACTCGCCGCCACCTTCGCGGCTCGCGACGGAGATGGTGTTCTCGGCCTCGGCGGTCGCGTCGCGCGAACATCCGGGCGCGACCGCGGTCATCACAAGGGCCAGCCACAGCGCGACGACGCCTTCGAGCGCCACGCGGGGGCCCGCGAGGCGGGACGCTGCGACGCCAAGACGAGGACGAGGCAGGGATTGGTTAGTGCGATTCATGTTTCCCCTTAATGGTTGGGTGCCCTTCGAGCAGTACGGGCGGTCACGCCCAGCATCGCAGGAGTGTAGCCGCACATCGACACCCATTCAAGGTGGTGCACGCCACACATCGGAGTCCAACGCGCATTCGTCGCGCCCTCTTCCCAAACGCGAACGGAATGGCCGCGAACCCCGCGAGCCATTGCCGGAGGCCGCGACCTCACGAGATGCCTACAGAGTCCCGCTGCTACCGAAGCCGCCGTCCCCACGCCGCGTCTCGTCGAGCGAGGCGACCTGCACGAGCTGAGCGCGCGTCACGGGCGCGATCACGAGCTGCGCGATGCGCTCGCCGCGCGCGAAGGACACAGGCGCGTCGCCAAGGTTGATGAGCAAGACCTTGATCTCGCCACGATAGTCGGCGTCGATCGTGCCAGGGGAGTTTAAGACGGTCACCCCAAAGCGCGCCGCGAGGCCGCTGCGTGGACGAACTTGCCCCTCAAAGCCAGACGGGATGGCCATCGCGATACCCGTCGGGATCGTCGCGCGCGCGCCAGGCGCCAAGGCGAAGTCTTCCGCGGCCCGCAGATCCATACCGGCGGAATCCGGCGTCGCATAAAGGGGAGGCCCCGATGCGTGGTCTAACACCACAAAATGCACCGGGACCTCCGTTCGTCGGATCGATCCGACTTCTTTCAGATCAGAGCTCACGCGTCAGCGGAGTCCGACTCGGCGGCGTCATCGCCACCCTCGCCCGAACCCTCGCCCTGCTCTTCGAGAGCGGCGCGGCGGGAGAGCTTGATCTTGCCCTGGCGATCGATGCCGAGGACCTTGACCATGACCTTGTCACCCTCACGGACCACGTCTTCCGTGCGCTTGACGCGCTCTTCGGCGAGCTCCGAGATGTGGCAGAGGCCTTCGGTGCCCGGCGCGATCGCGACGAATGCACCGAAGTCGACGGTCTTGACGACCGTACCGAGGTAGATACGACCGATCTCGGGATCCTCGGTGTAGCCGCGGATGAGCTCGATGGCCTTGGCCGCCGACTCACCGTCGACCGCCGCGATGTCCACGCGACCGTCATCCTGGATGTCGATGTCGACGCCCGTCGCGGCCACGATGCCACGGATGTGCTTGCCGCCCGGTCCGATAAGATCGCGGATCTTCTCGGTATCGATGAGCACGGTGAAGATACGCGGGGCGTGGGGCGAGAGATCGTCTGCAGGCTCGACGATGGATTTGTCCATCTCGCCGAGGATGTGGAGGCGACCGTCGCGGGCCTGGTGAAGCGCCTTGCGCATCACGTCCCACGTCAAGGACTCGACCTTGATGTCCATCTGGACGGCGGTGATGCCCTTCTTGGTACCAACGACCTTGAAGTCCATGTCGCCGAGGTGATCTTCATCGCCGAGGATGTCGGACAGGACCGCCATCTTGCCATCTTGCGCGATGAGGCCCATGGCGATACCCGCCACGGCGCAGCTGATCGGGACACCGGCCTGCATCAGCGCCAATGACGAACCGCAGACGGTCGCCATGGACGAAGAGCCGTTGGACTCGAGGACCTCGGACACGATGCGGATCGTGTACGGGAAGTCGGCGTGGTCGGGAAGCACGGGTGAAACACCGCGGTGCGCGAGGTTGCCGTGGCCGATCTCGCGACGAGCGGGCCCACGCGACATCTTGACCTCGCCGGTCGAGAACGGCGGGAAGTTGTAGTGGAGCATGAAGCGCGAGAAGCGGTCTCCGCTTAGGCTGTCGATGCGCTGCTCGTCTTTTTTCGTGCCAAAGGTCACGACCACGAGGGCTTGGGTCTCGCCGCGTGTGAAGAGCGCCGAACCGTGGGCGCGGGGAAGCACGCCGGTCTGACAGTCGATCTCGCGGACCTGATCGAGGCGGCGACCGTCGATGCGGCGCGACTCGTTCACGATGCCCTGACGGACGAGCGTGTACTTGAGGCCTTCGACGACCGACTTGATGTCGTCACGGCGCGTGTCGCCTTCGTCACCGAGAGCCGCGACGGCCTCGTCAACGATGGCTGCGTAGGCCGCGTAGCGCGCCTTCTTGTCGGTCAAGTAGACGGCGCTCTTGACCTTGTCGGACGCGAGAGCCTTGACGCGGTCTTCGAAGGCCACGTCCTTCGTCGGGCCTTCCCAAGCGTGCTTCTCTTTGCCGGCCTTGGTCCGCAGAAGCTCGATGAGGCTGATGATGGGCTTCATGGCTTCGGCACCGAAGCTCAAGCCCTCAACGGCATCGTCCTCCGAGATCTCCTTCGCGGCGCCTTCAACCATCACGACGCCGTCGTTGTGACCGGCGATGAAGAGGTCGACGTCGCTGGTGTCCTTGAGCTTGGGCGACGGGCACGCGACCCACTGACCGTCGATGCGGCCGATGGTGCATGCGGCGAGAGGACCGGCCCACGGGATGTCAGAGATGTGCAGGGCGGCCGACGCGCCGATGAGGCCCAAGAGACCGACATCCGAATCACCGTCGACGGACAGGACCGTCGCGATCACTTGGACTTCGTTCTTGAATCCGTCCGGGAAGAGGGGACGGATCGGGCGGTCGATGAGGCGACACATGAGCGTCGCTTCTTCGCCGAGGCGACCCTCGCGCTTGAAGAACCCACCAGGGATCTTGCCGGCGGCGTAGGTCTTCTCGGCCACGTCGACGACGAGGGGGAAGAAGTCGAGGCCACGACGAGGCGAGTAGGTCGTGGTGACCGTGACGAGGACCACGGTCTCGCCGTGGGTGACGAGGACGGCGCCCGCTGCCTGCTTGGCAAGGCGACCCGTCTCGAGCGTGAGCGTGCGCCCACCAAATTCGATGCTTTCAGTTACAATATTCGGAAACAGGGTCATGACCCCTCCTTGGATGGCTTGGCGCGCGACACTGGTCGCGGCCGCGTCCGGTGAAAGATAGTCGTCCCGTGCGCCGGACGCGCAAAGGGACGGGATATCTCACCGAGAGGGGACGTATTCCGAGCCGACGGTCGGCAGTCGAGCTGCCCGTACAAAGCACCTAGAGCGTCGAACGCATGGGAGAAGCCAAATGGCCAGCCACACAGACGCCTGAGAGGTCAATTCGGACAGAATGATGCCGCGTCTGGTGGCTGACAGACGCAGGTCGCGCGGTCGAGTTTCATCGACCCACGACCTACGTCGCCGGATTTCCAGACCCGACGGAGGACGAGCCCCCGGTCGGCGAATTACTTGCGGAGGCTGAGCGCGCCGATCAGGGCGCGATACCGCTCGATATCCTTGTTCTTCAAGTAGCTAAGAAGACGACGGCGCTGGCCGACGAGCTTCAGAAGGCCACGACGTGAGTGGTGGTCCTTCGAGTGTGTTTGGAAGTGTTCGGTTAGATCAACAATCCGCTTCGTGAGCAAAGCGACCTGAACCTCGGGGGTTCCTGTGTCGTTTTCGCTGCGCTTGTGGGTGTCGATCACCGTGGCTTTAATTTCCGGCGAGAGCGCCATACTCAGTCTCTCCTGCTATGCGTTTCAATTTGCTTTGAGCGGCGCGAAACCTATTCATCACACCCTTGGATGTCAATGACGAATCCGCGCTCGATCTTCCAACTATCAAAATCAGCCCTCATGAGGGCCAGGGGGTTACCCGCCAAGTCGAGGGCCAAGGCCCTGTCATCGTCAGGTTGAAGCGGTTCACGGGTCGTGTTGACCGCACTCATCTTGAGGGGACGGCCGTACGAGAGAGCCTCGCAACCGACCGAATCCACAGATATATGTCGCCAAGAGCCCAAAAGCTCGGCGATGGGGATGACGTCCGCTAGGGTCGCGGCGTCGGGGCCGACCGCGCGCGCCAGATCAAACTCGCCGACGCGTGTGCGGCGAAGGCCGACGAGATGCGCTGGGAGGTCCAGAGCCGCGCCTAGATCACGCGCCAAGGATCGGACGTAGTAACCCTTGCCGCAATGCACACGCACGACGAGCACGGGCTGGGGCTCGGTCTCAATGGCCACCAGCGTGAGCGAATGGCAGAGCGCGGGGCGTGCCTCGACGTGGACCTCCTCGCCAGCGCGCGCGCGGCTCATGAGGGTACGTCCGTCGCGCTTGAGGGCCGAATAGATCGGCGGCACCTGCATGACCTCGCCGACGTGATCAGCCAGGGCGGCCGCGACCCGATCGGTGGTCAACAATGCGACGTCGACCGGAGCCTCTGCGACGACCTGGCCCTCGCGGTCGAGGGTATCCGTCGCGACACCCAACAAGATCCGAGCCTCATAGACTTTATCGTCATGGACGAGGACATTCGCGAGCTTCGTGGCCTCGCCGAGGAGGACAACGATGACCCCCGACGCCGCCGGGTCTAGGGTGCCCGTGTGGCCGCTCTTACGCACGCCGACGCAACGCGCCGCTTGGCGCATCGCCGCGAACGACGTCGGCCCCTCAGGCTTATCGATGATGATCGCGCCGTGGACCGTGTCACGCACCTTGGCTGCGGTCACGGCGCGTCTTCAGGGGCCGCCTCGTCCCCCGCTGCATCGGCCGGGACACCATCGACCACCGCGGCGTCCTCGACCACATCGGCCGGACGCGTCTTCTCAATCTCGGACAGGATCGACTCGATGTGTCGGCCGTTGTCGAGGGCGTCATCGTGAAGAAACCGTAAATCCGGTAGCTTCCGTGCGCTGATGTCTTCGGCGATGCGCGCACGCAGATAGCCGTTCGCGCGCTTTAGAGCAGCCTCAACCCCGGGCCGATCCAGTTCGGCCGGCCCCGGCAGCGCGTGCCAGTAGACCCGCGCCAAGGAGAGGTCGCTCGTGACGGCCACGTCGGTGATGACGATCGACTTTAAGATCTCCTCTCGCGTGTCGCGGTGAAGCGCCAGCGAGAGGGTCTGACGGATCTGGCTCGCGAGCCGATCCGTCCTCAAAAATGGACGCTTACGTGCCATTACGGTTGGACGTCCAATTTCTGTGCGATCTCAATGAGCTCAAAGCATTCGATCTCGTCGCCGGCCTTAATGTCATTGTAGTTGTCGAGGTGGATACCGCACTCGTTACCGCGGTCAACCTCAGACACCATATCCTTGAAGCGCCGCAGCGAGTCGATCTGGGTCTCAGTGATGACACGTCCGTCACGGATGAGGCGTGCGCGCTGACCCTTCATGATCTTGCCCTGAAGGACGGCGCAACCAGCGATGGCACCGACGCGCGGGATGTTGAACACCTCGCGAACAGCCGCCTTGCCGACGAACTTCTCTTCGATGTTGGGCTTGAGCATGCCCTCCATCGCCGACTGCACGTCGGCGACGGCATCGTAGATGACCGAGTAAAGCTTGAGGTCAACCTTTTCGCTCTCGCAGAGCAGCTTCGCGTTCTTCTCAGGACGCACATTGAAGCCGATGATGATAGCGCCAGAGGCCGAAGCCAGGTTGACGTCGCTCTCCGAGATGGAGCCGACACCATCATGGATGATGCGGACCTCGAGCTCGGGGTGCTTGAGCTTGGAGAATGCCGTCCGGAGCGCTTCGGCCGAGCCTTGAACGTCGCTCTTGATGACAAGATTGAGCGTCTTGACTTCGCCGGTCTGCATCTGAGTGAACAGATCGTCGAGCGAGATCTTCTTGCGCTCTTCGGCCAGGCGCTTCTCGCGCTCTTTGTCCTCAATGTGAGAGACCACGAGGCGCGCGTCTTTTTCGTCTTTCGCGACGAAGAAGCGCTCAGAGGCGTAGGGCACATGGTCGAGTCCGAGGACCGCGATCGGCGTCGATGGACCGGCCTCAGAGAGGTTGCGACCACGATCGTCGATCATCGCGCGAACGCGACCCATCGCACGACCCGCGACAACGATGTCGCCTCGGCGCAGGGTGCCTTCTTGGATGAGGACCGTCGCGACCGGGCCGCGACCCTTCGAGAGCTCGGCCTCGATGACGACGCCCATCGCGGGGCGGTTCGCCATCGCTTTGAGGTCGAGGACGTCCGCCTGCAGACAGATCGACTCGAGCAGGGTGTCAATGCCGTCGCCTGTTTTGGCCGAGACCTTGATGAACTGCGTATCGCCGCCCCACTCTTCGGCGACGAGACCGAACTCGGTGAGCTGCTGCATCACGCGGTCGGGCTTGGCGTCGGCCTTATCCATCTTATTGAGTGCCACGACCACGGGAACGCCCGCGGCCTTTGCGTGATTCACGGCCTCGGCGGTCTGCGGCATCACACCGTCATCTGCGGCGACGACGAGGACGACGACGTCCGTGACCTGGGCACCGCGGGCGCGCATCGCCGTAAAGGCGGCGTGGCCGGGGGTATCGAGGAAGACCACGTGGCGTTTTTCGCCATTGACCGTGACGGGGACCTTGTACGCGCCGATGTGCTGCGTAATGCCACCGGCCTCACCGACGGCCACGCGGGCCTTGCGGATCTGATCGAGGAGCGACGTCTTACCATGGTCAACGTGACCCATCACCGTGACGACCGGGTCCCGTGTGACCATGTTCGCCTCGGTCTCTTCGACCGTCGGGATGTAGTTCTCGATGTCGAAGGCGACGTTCTCAACGTCGAAGTCGTAGTCGTCCGACAGGAGCTGGACGGTGTCGAGATCGATGACGTGGTTCACCGTGACCATCTCGCCCAAGAGCATCAGGGTCTTGATGATCGATGAGGCTTTGACGGCCAACAGCGCGGCGAGCTCGCCGACGGTGATCGTGTCTTCGATCTTGATGACGCGCTTGGTCGCACGCGGTTGCGAGGTGTCAAAGACCTCATGCCCACGACCCTTGCGCTTGGCACGCATCCGCATGACGCGGTCGTCGAAGCTCTTGTCCTTGTTCTTTTCCCACGCGACGCGGCCGCGACCCTTCGAGTCGTCGGTCGTACCGTCACCGCGGCGACCGCGAGCTGGACGGCGGGCGTCGGCTGCGCCAGGGGCACCCGGAGCGCCCGGAGCACCGGGAGCACCGGGAGCACCCGGAGCGCCAGGAGGGACGACGGTCCCGTCGGGACGCACGACGCGGCGTGATGGCGCGGCGCCACCAGCTGGGGGCGGACCGCGGCGCGGACCGTTGTCGTCACGAGGACCACGGGCGCCTTGACGCTCTGCGCGGCGCTGGGCTTCGTTCAGCAAGTTCTGCATGATGACGTCGTCGACGCGGCGCACGACCTGCACGAGGCTCTGGCGAGGCTGCTCGATATCTGCACCAGTCACGACATGCGCAGGGGCGGTCCGGGTCACAACGGGCTTGACCGCTACCACAGGCGCGGCGGCCACAGAGGCCTCCTGCACAGGCTCGGCCTTCTTTTCGACCTTCTTTTCAACCTTCGCGGCGACCGGAGCGGCCTCGGCCCGCTTGGTCTCGCTGGGAGTCGACGTCGGTTGACGGCGACCACCGGCGACTGAGACGGAGCGCGATGGGCGCGTGACCACAACGGCCCGCTCCAACGTGGGCTCGCCCTGATTCGCGTTTTCGCGTGGGGCGGCGCCGCCGGGAAAGGGCGCCGTTTCTGGCGCTGCCCGGTGTTGTGTCTGGGTGTCGTCGCCCTGCGCTGCCTTCGACTCTTCGGCGGGCGAAGGGACGTCGGCCTCGTCGGAGGCGCTCTTGCGACGGCGGACGGTGGTGGCGCTGGTGACGATCGCACCCCCGCCAGCGGCTACGGGCGGACCTCCACGGCGACGACGCACGACGGTCTCATCGACCCGTGTCGACTTCGCGCCGGGGCCCCCCGAGAAGTTGTCCCGCACTCGGATGACATCTTCTGGTGCCAACTGAGAGAGGTGACGCGGGCTTGCGTCGAGCTCAATACCGAGCTTCTCGCAGACGACAATTACATCCGTTGGCTCTTGCCCAATCTCTTTTGCCAACTCGAATACGCGAACCTTACTCATCCTGCCCTACCACCTATACGTTTCGACGTGTCCGGCATCTGCGCCGTGCTGCGTCGATCGTGATCGTCGCGTTGACTTGAAATACCCGCCAATCCGGCTCTCTCGAGCACGTCACAGGCCTCTGCGGCCTTTGGGCGGCGGGTAGTATCACCAGCCATCGCGAAAGTAAACTCCCACAGCGTGGAGGCGACCGCCCCCACCCTGCTGGCGGTCCCCACATGCGTGATACGCACGTGCGGGACGCCGGCGAGCAACGGGGCACCATCGGCCCCGACGCTTGCCAATACCAACTTCAACGCGGCGGGCTCAACGGCCTCCACGTCGGGGACGATGCTCGCCCCTCCGCGGGCTACCGCCCCCGCGACAGTGTCGCGCAGCCACTTTTCGGCTTGCGCGACGACTTCCTTACACAGAACATCGACCCCACCCTCGGGCACCGCGGCTTTGAGATTCCGCGTAAACACCTGCCGAGCTGCCGCGCGTTCAACGCACCGACGGCCGGGCCCGAGATTTAAACCGCGCCCGCCACGCACACGACCGACGTCCGGCACCACACGTCCTTCGACGCGGGTAAAGCGCAAGAGCGAGGTGCTCTTGCAACGAGCCCGGCACGCGGCACATGCGCGCGTCGGCTCGACATCGGTAGGAGCGAATAACATGCTGCGAGAAAATCCTCGGAACTGGGGACGATGGGGCTCATGCCGTCATGCGTCTGTGACCTGAGCTTTGACTTCGCCATTGGCGAGCCGCTCCATCGCGGCCTGGCGCCCACCGGGGCCCCAGAGTTTGTTCGTGACGCGAGCCTCAAGGAGGTCTTCGCAGACCTCCTGGATGTCCTCGGCCAAATCCTCATCAACGTTCGGGATCGCTGTAAGTTCAACAGGATCCGCGTTGATGATGTTCTCCGCCGAGTGGAACCCGAGGCGGAACATGAATTCGATCTGGTCGGCGTCGAGGCGCGGCATGTACTGAGTCAAGTAGTAGCGGAGCTCGTCCTTGTACTCGGCGACCTTCGACTCAGGGTTGATGTCGATGCGCCACCCGACCAGCTGCGAGGCCAGACGGACGTTCTGTCCACGGCGACCGATAGCCAGCGAGAGCTGGTCGTCGGGCACAATGAGCTCGATCGCGTCGTTGCGCTCATCGATGAGCACCCGCACCACGTCCGCCGGAGCGATCGCGTTACAGACGAACTTCGCGATGTCGTCGCTGTACGGGACGATGTCGATCTTTTCGCCCTTGAGCTCCTGCACGACGGCCTGCACGCGGCTTCCCTTGATGCCGACGCAAGCGCCCACGGGATCCACATCGCTGTCCGTCGAGGCCACGGCGATCTTCGTGCGCTCGCCAGGCTCACGCGCGACTGCACGCAGCTTGACGATGCCCTCGTAGATCTCGGGGACTTCCAACTCGAAGAGCTTGTAGATGAGACCCGGGTCCGTTCGGCTCAGGATGATCTGAGGTCCACGGGCGTCGCTGCGGACCTCTTTGACGAAGGCCTGGACGCGGTCTCCAGCGCGATAGCTCTCGCGGTGCATCTGCTCGCGGGCAAGGAGGATGCCCTCAGCGCGCGGTAGGGCGACGATGACGTTGCCCTTCTCGAAGCGGCGTGCGCGACCCGTGACGAGCTCGCCTTGGCGATCTTTGTACTCGTCATAGACTCGCGACCGCTCGGCCTCGCGGACGCGCTGCAAGATGACCTGCTTGGCGGTCTGGGCGGCGATGCGGCCGAAGGTTTGGCGGGACTGCTGGATGCCGAGGAGGTCGCCGTGCTTGAGGTCCTCTTCTTCGGCCTTGGCCTTATCTTTTTCGAGATAGAAGATCTGAAAGCCCAGCTCGTCGCCGATCTCAGCGTCGGGGTCGACCAGACGAGCTTGGTCGATGGTCAGCTCGCGCTCGGGAAAGTCAACCTCGTCGACGACCTCCATGAACTGCAAGAGATCCACAGCGCCGGTCTCGGCGTTGAAGTTCGCTTCGAGCTCGCGGTTTTCGCCAAACGCCTTGTGGGCCGCCGTTTCAATGGCGTCCTCCATGGCCTTGATCAGGATCTCTTTGGAGATTTCCTTTTCTTTAGCCACCAGTTCAAGGGTCAGGTTGAGGTTTTCAATCTCCATGGCGCACTCTCGCGTGGGTCAGAATTTGTATTCGATTTGGGCTGAACCAACGATTCGGAAGGGAATCTCGACCCGACGGCTATTCACGTCGAGCACGAAACTCTCCTCACCAACCTCAGCCAGCTTCGCGATAAAAAAGATCTCATTGTCGCCGACTGGGATGCGCGTCTTTACGCGCACATCAAGGCCCAGAGCGCGACGGAAATGTTCGGGTTTCTTCAGGGGGCGGTTGACCCCCGGCGACGTCACTTCTAGGTCGTAGGCGACCGGGATGACATCTTCCACATCTAGAATGGGCGACACGATGCGTGACACCTCGGCGCAATCGCCGATCCCCACCGCGCCCACGAGGATCTCGTCCTCGACCTTCGCCGCCGTGCCGCGATAGGGCACGTCGCTCTGCCGGTCGATGGTCAACTTCAATAGGAAGCGACGCGAACCGCGCTTGAGCTCCATGTCGACAAGCTCATAGCCTTCTGCCGAGACAGCGGGCACGATGAGGTCGTGGAGCTTGAGGATGACTTCTGCGAATCTTTCTTCGGACATAAAAAATGGGCCGAAAAGGCCCACCCCTTGGCTTGGCCGGCGTCGGACGCCAACCGTGGAGATGATCTTGGGGCGCGAGGTAGCATGAGAGCGGTCAGCCAAGCAAGCAAAAGCGATCGCGCCGTCCGGACCGCGCTGGCCGGCCCACCGCACGTCGCCATCCGGACTTTGAGACGGGTCGCCTCGGCCTCCCCCCGCCGCGCGGCGCTCTTTGCAGCCATGGTGTTGATGTCATTCGGGACCGTCGTTCCCGACCTGCGCGCCGCCAACGACACGGCGGCTCCGGACACCTGCGAGATCCGCGTCCTCGCCCGCGTTCAGAATCCCCCGACCGAGCACCTAGCCAACGCACTTCACGCGTGGCACGCCCGTCTGGATAACCCCGCACGCCTACAGCTCGCGTTGGCCGCCGCCGGAGCTCGCCTTGTAGGCGGGATCGTTCCCCTTCACGACGGCGCCGCGCTCGTCTTGTCGGTCAAAGGGCCTCGGTCGGCCCGGGGTGGCATGCGACTGACGGCCGATCTCGTGGCCGCAGCTTTCCATCCCGCCCAGTTCGCGCTCAACGCGGTCCACCCGGATGGTTTAGGCGGGCTCGAGACTGAGGACCTCGACGCCGCGCGCGCAGCCATTGTCGCCACCCAGCGGGCTCTCTCAGCGGATGTCGACACGGAGATGGCCGCCTCACGCCTCCTACTCCTTCTTGAAGGGGCCACCGTTGAGCACCTCGACACCTGTGACCGACCGGCCAGCAGAACGCGGAGCTCAAAAAAAACGGCCGCGGCGTTGCTGCCGACCACCGAGCCAATCCTACTGCGCGCGGCGGACGGCGCGCTCAATAGGCCTCCACGTTTGTACGGCGTGGCCCCATTGCCTGAGCGAGCCTCCGAGGACGCCGATGCCATGGCCACACTCGTCGCCTATCTGAACCACCCGGGCGGGAGCCACTACCGGGCCCTCGTGTCACCAAACGTCCGTGGCATCGCTGCGCGCGCGGCCGTCTTCGAGGAGTCGTCGCTGCTGGTCATCCAAGTCGACCTCGACCCTAGGGCGGACTGGCGCGATAGCCTCCGGGAGGCGACGCGTGCGCTGACCGTTGCCCGCCCTGAGCCCGCCGAGTTGGCCGGCGCAGGGGTGTTGGCGGGGGCAGCACCGACCGCAGCAATAGTCGCACGTCAAATCATCTCGAAGGCTCTCGCCCCCGCGAACACCACCTGGGTCTTCGTGCCGTCGTCGCGACCGCTGGACGGCCTTGATGCGGTCTCCCTAGACCAAGGAACTCGCGCGCGATTCGTCGCCGCCTCGGTCGAGTTGACCTGCCCGGCTCCGGGCGACTCGCGGCCGCCCGACGTGCGCCTCCAGGAAAAACTCGGGATCGATGCCGATGCGTGGCGCGGCCTCGCCCGGAGCGTCGCGGTGGACCGAGACGCGCTCAGCGCTCTGACGCGGGAGTTTGAGGACCGCTGCGGCGAGCTCGGGCGCCTCCGCAAGCTCGTGAGCCTCGCGGCGTTCGCGACGCTCTACACGGAACACTACTGCCACCTCCAGGCGCTGAAAGATCGTGAGAGGGCGTGGCGCGCCCAGGGCAAGCTCATGCGGAGTCTAGGTTTCGATAGCGCGCTCTATCGACCCATCCTGGACATGGCGGCGGGCGACCTGCGTCTCGAGTCACTGATGAAGGCGACCCACGAGTCCTGCGCGGCAGTAAACGCCGAGGAGCGCACGCGATGAGCCGGTTTCCCGTCTACCTCACGATGGCGATCGCGGGCGGACCGCTGTTCGCCTGCGCGACGGCCCCGGGCGGATCGGCGGGTCTTGCCGAAGGGGCCCTCGTCCAAGCCTGGCAAGGGGCCTCGCCCGGCTGCGACGACATCACGATCCTGGCCAATGGCGCGACGATCATTGAGACGTCGCGGGGGTGCGGTGGCCTCCACGGCGAGCCGATGAGCGAGCTACGACTGCGACTAGTCGTAGCGCCCGAGCCATCCGACGAGCCCGCGGCACTTGAGGGAATCTCGGCGATAGTCGCGACTCTGGCCCTCGAGGGCGACCACCGTTCGGACGCGGGGGAGAGGCTGGGGATCCAGCGCGAGGCCCTCGCGCATGGCTTTGTCCTCGACGCGGTCGCAGACGCCGACGGAATCGGGTGGCAGGCGTCCCTCCCCTATGATGCCACCGCATCATCGCTCGAACTTGCGGCCCTCGCGCTCGTGCGCCTCGCGTCCGAAACTACCTTCAGCAGCAACCACCTGGCGACGTGGGCAGAGCGCAACCGCACGGCCGCACCGCGTGGTGGCGATCTGCCGGGCCTCTGGGCCACGGCCCTCGCTGGTGGGCACGGCCGCCTCCTCTCCCCCCCCGGGCTCGGACCGACCATCGCGATCCTCAACCGCGAGGACCTCGTCCGCCAGCACCGTCGCCTCTTCACCGCCGCGAGGATCCGCCTCAGTCTGCCCAAGTCGGCACGCGGCGACGCGCTGCTGGCGGCCGTCGCTGCCCTGCCCACGTCCGCGGCGGCCGACCCCGTCGATTCACCATGTATCGCTCCCCGAGGGCGCCTCTTTGTGACGACGAGCCACGGAACAAAACCGACCTGGCTCGCGATCCCGATCGACGCGCTCGGTTTGGAGCAACGTGCTCCACCTTTGGAGGCCGTGCCCGCCGCGCTTAGGGACCTCATCGCCGTGTTTACGCGCCAAGGCTCGCCGTTGCGAGCCCACGTCGTCCGCGTTGGCCAGAGGTACGTGTTCGCCGTGGCCGAGCCGGACCTCGCGCCGCTACTAGCCTTCGTCGCCGCGCTTCGCCAAGAGGTCCCAGCGGCCGCGCGGCTCTCGCCGAGTGAGCTCGCCGCCATCGAGGCGCTCATCCACTCGGTCTCTCGTGGCATCGCTGTGCGCACGATCGATTCCAGCGACGCCGCGACGCCCCTGTCGCCGGACGAGCTTCTTTTGGAAGGGGGCGGCTGCCTAGGGCCCGAACCGTCGCAGAACACCGCGCTTCATTGGCGCGCCGCGTCCGAAATCACCTTGCAGTAAGAGGACAGCGGGGCTATCTGCTCCGCGTTTTGTCGGACGTCATCGGGGCCTAGAGCACGCGGTGCGCCCACCATTTCCCATCCGACCACAATCTCTCCCTTGAGGCTTTCACATGGCTGGCGACGACGACATCCCCACGGCGGCTCTCGCGTCACGCGACGCGCGAGGTCTTATCGGCGGCGACCTCCAGCGGCGAATCGATACGGCGCGGATTCCGCCGCTCGAGCACCCCCTCGTGTTGGCGCCGTTTCGGCGTGAGGGGGACGAGACGGCCTTCGTGGCCTTCGCCTCACACCGGCCCCTGCACATCGAGATCGGCTTCGGGCGCCCCCACTACATCCTGGACCTCGCGGCGGCCAACCCGGACGCCCATGTGATTGGGTTCGAGATCAAGCGGCGCTGGGTCCGCGCGGCCGGCGAGAGAGCCGCGCGCCTCGGGATCACGAACATGCGCAGCGTGGAAGGCGACGCCCGCCCCCACATCGAGGCCCTCGTGCCTCCGGGCTCGGTCGACGCCATCCACGTCCTCTTTCCCGACCCCTGGTGGAAGAAAAAACACCATAAGAAACGGGTTTTTAACCCTGATTTTGCGGCCCTCATGGCGCGCACAATCAGCGCCGACGGTTCGATCTTTGTCAAAACCGACGTCGAGGCCTACGGTGAGCTGCTCGTCGAGGAGCTCACCGCCGCGGGCCTGACCCTCGCTGGTAGCGGCACTGACGACTCGATCTTGGCGGCCCTGCCGCAATCCCATCGAGAAAAGAAATGCCTAGAATTTCAGGTTCCTATCCACCTCTACCGTTTTGTGCACGAGGCGTGACTTATGAATGATATCCGTTGGCTCCCCTTCATCTTCGCGCTGCTGACAGCGTTCGCGTACTTCGGCCTCGTGATGCAGGGCAAATTCCGGCTGCTCTTGGCCACGCAACACCGCGAGCGCTTCTTTACCGAGATCCCGCGCCGCATCGCGAACGTCATGACCTACGCCTTCGGGCAGAAGAAGATGTTTAAGGAGAAAGGCGCCGGCACGATGCACGCCCTGATCTTCTGGGGCTTCCTCATCCTGCAGATCCGGACCATCTTCATTATGGTCTGCGCTTTCGTCCCCGACGCCCGCATTCCCTTTGTGCACCATGAATATTCCCTGGTGAAAGACATCACGGAGGTCATCGTATTAGCGATGATCTCTTGGGCCGCCTACCGCCGACTGGTCTCGAAACCGAAGCGCCTTACCTTCTCGACCGAGGCCCTCGTCATCTTGGGCATGCTCGGTGCCCTCATGCTCAGCGACTTCTTGCTCGACGGCTTCGCCTTCGCCCTGGCCCAAAAAGAGACCGGGTTCGAGAACGCCCTCTTCTTCGATTGGGGTACGCTCACCGAGTCCACGCGCGCCGCGGCCATCGCCGAGGAGATGACCTGGGCCCCGATTGGCGCCCTCTTCTCCTCTCTCTTCGATGGCATGAGCGCCCCCGATCTCATGGCCGGTCAAGAGATCGCCTTTTGGCTCCACATCGCCGTCGTCCTTACGCTGCTCAACCTCCTTCCGGGCAGCAAACACTTCCACGTCATCACCGCGATCCCGAACGTGCTCTTTGGCGAGGTCACCCCGAAGGGGGCGCTTGAGCCGATCAAGGACATTGAAAAACAAGAAAAATTCGGTGTCGGCGACGTCAAGGATTTCAACTGGAAGCAGATCCTCGACACCTACTCGTGCACGGAGTGCGGTCGCTGCGCTGTGAACTGCCCGACGACCATCACTGGTAAGGTCCTGAATCCAAAGCTATTGATCACCGACATCCGTGACCACTTGTATGCACGTGAAAAGGAGATCCTGGCCGGCCCCGTGGACATGACCGGCTGGGAGGTCCCTCAGTACGGCAAGACCCTCATCGAGGACGTCAAAGAAGACGCCATCTGGGACTGCACGACCTGCCGCGCCTGCTCTGAGGCCTGCCCGGTGATGATCGAGCACGTCGATAAGATCATCGATCTCCGCCGTCACCTCGTCTTGATGGAGGCCTCCTTCCCAAAAGAGCTGAAGGCGACCTTTAAAAACCTCGAGTCCAAGGGTAACCCCTGGGGCCTGCCCACAGCCGACCGCACCGCGTGGGGCGAGGACCTCAAGGTCCCGATGCTGGCCGATAACCCGGGCGCCGAGTACGTCTTCTGGGTTGGCTGCGCCGGCGCGTACGACGACAAGCAGAAGAAGGTCTCGCGCTCCCTCGTGCACATCATGCGCGAGGCCGGCATCTCCTTCGCCATCCTCGGCGAAGAGGAGACCTGCACGGGCGATCCGGCGCGCCGCGCTGGCAATGAGTACCTCTTTCAGACTCTGGCCCAGCAGAACATCGAGACGATGAAGGGCTACGAGGTCGAGAAGCGGAAGCTCATCACGCACTGCCCGCACTGTTTCAACACCATCAAGAACGAGTACCCGCAGTTCGGCGGCCAGTTCCAGATCGTGCACCACACGGTGCTCATCGAAGAGTTGGTCAAGAGCGGCCGTATCGTACCGCGTAAGCAGCCCGAAGGTGTGTCGGAAATCACTTACCACGACTCTTGCTATATCGGCCGCTACAACGACGTCTACGAAGAGCCACGCAAGGCCCTCGCGGCGATCCCCGGCCTGAAGATCAAGGAGATGGCCCGCAATAAGACGAACGGTATGTGCTGCGGCGCGGGCGGCTCACGCGTCTGGATGGAAGAGCACCGCGGCACCCGCATCAACCACACCCGCGTCGAGCAGGCGATGGAGACGGGCGCCACCACGATCGCGGTCGCGTGCCCCTTCTGTAACCTCATGATGGAAGACGCCATCGGCACAAAGCAGGTCGCTGTGAAGACCAAGGACGTCGCCGAGCTCATCTGGGAGTCCCTCGACAAGCCCGAAAAACAGGTGAGCTAAGCTAGGCGGGGTGCTCCAACGTGAGCGCCCCCTTCGAACGCCAAAGAGGCCAGCTTGGCCGATCTCACGATCGGGTCCAAGCTGGCCTCTTCTTTTGAACTCAAATGATCTCGCGGCGGTTCAGCGCTTCATCTTGAGGATGAGCTTTGGCTTCTTGGAAAGGCCAATCACCGCGCCGACTCGAATCGTCCTCTCGAATAAAAACGGGTGGGTGTAGACGCCACCGTGGATCTGACGCCGCGCCATGACGTCCAGCGCGGGCGCCTCGACGCCGAAGATGTCTTCCAGCATCAAGATCGCGCTCAGCGTTCGGGTCGTCTCCGACTTGAAGATGTGGACCCCGAGGCTGGGTGCGCCGACGAAGGCCGCTTGAAAGAGGGGATGCTCAAGTGAGCGGGTGTTGGTGATGCCGGCCACGTTGGCCGAGACGCGGAGCCCGGAGCGCGAGGAATCGCTGCCTGCGGCCTCGTGAGCCAGCGCCTCAGCGGCCATCATCTTGCTTAGGTATTGGGCGGCCAGGTAGGTCGGCCCCTGGAGCATGACGACCGCGTGCGCGACGGCTTTGTCTCCCCTGGGCCCCTTCGAAAAAGGCGGCCCGCCGAGACCACCGACGGCGAGCAACGAGCGCTGCCAAAGTGGCGGATGCGTGAGGCGCCGCTCGGAGATCGCCTGGTCCTCGGCCGTGACCTCGCCCGGCGTCGTCGGGGATACGTACATCGAGATCGACGCGACGCTGGCCGGCTCGAGCGCGCGGACGATCTGGTCCATCGCGCCAGTCAGGCGAAGCTCCCGACCCGAACCGGGCGCGTAAGCGAAGAGTCCAAGATGAACGGGCGTCTTGTCGCCCGCGTCGTAGAACGCGCGGATGGCCGCGAGGGCCTCGCGCGGCTTGGACAAGAGGCACGCCCCGCCTTCGCTCACGAAGAGCCGACCCGCGACGGGCCGCGAACCAAAACTCGCTTGAAGCCACGGCTCAGGCTCGGCCCGATCGATCCAGAGGACGTCCGCGCCGCCCTCGAGCAGCAGCGCCGTGGGGGCCAGCTCGGCGCCCGCACCGAGGATCGCGAAGCGCGCGCCTTTTAGCGGAAACCCGGCCTCGCCCTTGGCAGCCGCCCGTTTCAGCGCCTCGTGGGCGTCTGTGCTCATCTCGTGGGCGCGATAGAGCTTCTCGGCCAGCTTCGCGACTTCTGCGCCGCGGAAGACGCCAGCTTGGAATGGCACCGCCATCCAGCCCGCCGGATCAGGGCGCTCGCCACGCGAGACCTCGCGGAGGGTCGCACCGTCGTCGCCGGCCGCCGCGAGGAAATCCGCGAGGGGGGTGGTCCCGGCCTCATCGCGAAAGACCATGCGGTCGGCCGCCCACTCGGCGAGGAACTTGGCGATCGCGAAGCGCTCGGGCGATTCGATGCGCAGCGCCTCAAAGCGCGCCGAGGCTTGCACGAGATCCGCGCGAAAGGCCTTGGCGTCTGACGCGACCGTGTTCGGCGCGAAGGTCTGCGGAAAGGCCTCGACCGCCGCGACCAGCGCGCCGTGAAGAAAACGCGATCCCGTGAGCCCGTCGGCGAGCGCCACATCCATCTCGGGTTTACGCGGCGTCGTATGCTTCGGGCGGCGGCCAAGAACGCTTAATAGTTTTTTATGAACTCGTGGTGTCTTCATGACTCGTTGCTCTACTTGCCGAACGAATGCTCTGCAAGCGCGGTCGCGATCCGGATCGCCATGAGACGGCGGAGGGCTCGTGACCGCAGAGACCGCCCAACCCGCCCAAACTGGCCCTGATTCGGGTCTTTGGATGCTGGGGGACTTCCGCCAGCGGTTGACGCCACGAGGCGGGTCGAGTCGAATCGTGGGCCCTGTCCGACCGACGCAGAGGATCTATTGGATTTTTCTTCATTTTTTGCGACCCAACCCGCCGCATCGGCCGAGGTCTCGGCGATCGTAAAGATCTTCATCCCCTTCGCGATCGCGACCATCATGTTCGCGATGGGTCTCGGGCTCCGAATCGTCGACTTCAAACGCGTCCTGATCGAACCGCGGGCGGTCCTCATTGGGGCGATCGGGCAGCTCATCGTCCTGCCTCTTGTCGGCTTCGCGATCGCGATCTGGTTTGCGCTGCCCCCGCCCCTCGCGGTCGGCCTCATCCTCATCACGGCTGCCCCCGGAGGACCAAGCTCGAACCTCTATTCACACCTCGCGCGCGGCGACGTCGCGCTCAGCGTGACCCTCACCGCTGTCAGTGGTGTTGCAACTATTATCACCATTCCCCTTATTATGGATCTCGCGCTCGGCTATTTCATGGGCGAGTCGAAGACCGTCTTCATGCCGGCCGGCGAGACAATGCTTCAGATCGCCCTGCTCGTCGGCCTCCCCCTGAGCCTCGGCATGGTCTTCCGCCACCACCGGCCGACCCTCGCCGACCGCGCCGAGCGCATCTTCAAGACCCTCGCTGTCCTGCTGCTCGCCGTGCTCGTCGTCGGCGCCGTCACGAAAGAGGCCAAGCGCATCGGGGACTACCTGGACCTCCTACTTGTCCCGATCGTCGTCTTGTCCTTCGGCTCAATGTTCATCGGCCTCGGGCTTGGCTTGCTGGCGCGCCTTAGCGGCCGTCAGGCGATCACCATCAGCATCGAGGTCGGTATGCAGAACGGCGCGCTCGCGATGGGGCTGGCGATGGGCACGCTCAATAGCGAGGAGATCGCGATGCCGGCCGTCGTCTACAGCCTCGTCGCGTACTTCAGCTGCGCCGTCTGGATTCCGGTAGGCCGACGCCTCACCCGCGCGCCCGCGACACCGACGTAGAGTTCAGCGACCAATGGCAAGGCCCGCGGTCGCCAGCGCGATGGCCTCCTCAGCGGCGCGGCGGCCGGTCCGGGCCGCCCCCTCCATGTAGCCTTGAAACTCGCGCGACGTGTGTTCGCCGGCGAACAGGAAGCGCCCCTCCGGCTCACCCTCGATGCCGCCAAAGGCCGTCCACTGGCCGGGCTTGTAGCAAGCGTAGCTGCCCTTGGACCACGGATCCTGGGGCCACGTGATGCGAAGCGCGGGCGCCGCCCCACGAGCCGCCCCAAGCCCGGGCCACAGGCGCTCAGCGGCCTCGATGAAGCGCGCCTCATCATCGCTGGACGTCCCTAGAGCCGCCCCTTGAGCGCCCGCCCGAAACTGGGTCAGCGCGACGGGGCCCTCGCCTTGGCCAAAGAGCGGCGCCCACACCGAGAGGACCTCGCCGTCGCCATAGACTGAGCCATCATCGCCGTGCTCCTCCCAGACGGGCCTATCAAAGGGCACGATCAATTTGCTGTTTGTGCCGTAGCCGAGCTCGGCGATCGCGCGCCGTTTCAGCGGACGTATCGGGAGATCGAGCTCGATGTCGCGAAGGACACTGAACGGCAGCGTGCAGATGACGATATCCGCGGTGACGTCGGGACCGCTCGCGAAGCTAAGGCGATAGGTCCCGCCCGTCGACGCCTCGACACGGGTGAGCGGGCGTTCCAACTGAATAGCGGCGCGGTTGCGATCGGCGAGTCCCTTCGGCACGCGGTCGTTGCCGCCATGGATCTTATAGCGTTCGTCTGAGCTGCCGTAGACCGCCCACACGCCCGCCCCCGTGGCCTCAATCAGATCGTCGTCCGCGAGCATCACGATCAAGTTTAGCGATGATTGCTGCGCCAACTCGAGCCCGAACTCTCCCCCATAGGCCGACTCAATCACCGCGGTCGCTAGCTTTGACGCACCAGCATACGCGCAGAACTCTGCGAGGCTCATGCGATCGTAGCGTTCTGCTGCGGCGTTCAAGTGGTCGTAGGCGATCTCATCGAGGGGGATCGCGATCTCGGCGCGCGCCAACATGATCGCCCTAGCGATGGGCATAAAAGCCGCGACGATGGCCGCCTCCGAGTGGCGCTCGCCCTCGAACCAATAAGTCACGTCAAGCTGGGCCGCCGCCGCGCTGTCGAACACCTGCAACCCAAGCTCCGCTGCCAACGCCAGCATCAGGGTGTGGTCCGTATCGATAAACTCGCCGCCGAGCTCGACCGCGCGACGGTCCGGGTCACTGGGATTGAAGCGACGGTCCGAGAGCACTCGGCCCCCCACCCTCTTGCGCGCCTCGTAGACAGTCGCCGAGAGGCCCGCCTTGCGCAGCGTGTCGCACGCGAGGAGCCCCGCCATCCCGGCGCCAAGGATCGCGATCCGCGGAGCCATCGCGTCCGAAAAGACCCGCGCACCGCGACTCGGGCAGGCCGCGAGCGCCGTCGCGGAGACGGCGACTCCCGCGACGAAGGCGCGGCGAGACCTATCGGATTCCCCCAACCGGTCGGGGTGACTGCTACGCTCTTCGGCAATTAGCCGGCCGATCAGGCGGCGAAGCACCTTCAACGTCCACCGCGATCGCATGCCCTACCCCGCCCTGTGATATCGTGTTCTGTTCAAATAAATAGGTCAAAACAACGCGGCACCCGTTCAGAACCGCCGACCCAATCCTCAAGAGGGTACTATTCAGTTACATGCAGGTCCATGTGTCGACCAACGGCACTGATATCTGGTTCTGTTGCAATCAATTCCGAGGCGCCACCGGCGCCGTGGACCGTCTCAGCGACCGCAGCGCATGGCTTGGTCCATCGGAGTGTGACACTTGTAACAAACCCGCTCGTTCTTGTCGCGCATGCGCACGCAGGCCTCCGAGTTGTCCCAGCCGGGCGGGTGCGGGTTCACGTTGACCCCGCCGACACCAGAGGTGGAGTGGCAGGCGATGCAGGACGCCTCGGTGTGGCAGCTGGCGCAGGCGCGAATATTACGCTGGGCCTCAAAGCTATGATGATTCGGGCCACGCTGGCCGAACTCGGCCCAGCCCTCTGGATGAAAAGAAAGCCCGTTCGCTGGACGGTTCGGCGCGTCATAGGCCACCTTTGTGGCCTGATGGCAGTCCACGCAGAAGGTCTGAGAGCGGTGGCAGCTGCTACACTCGGGTTCGTTGCGCTTGGCCGCCATCGAGTGCTGCACGATCCAGTTATTCGGGTGCACTTTCAGCGGCTTCTGCACGCCATTGTGACAGTCGAGGCACTCTTTTTGGGTGTGGCAGCTCATGCACTTCTGGTCGCCAAGGCTCGACACGTCTTTGTGACTGTAGACCCAGTCCTCGTCGTGGGCATCCATGAAGTACCAACCTTCGGGGATGAGCTTGCCGCCGGGGAGCCTCCAATCGACGCGCCCATCGGGCGTCGTGATGTGGCACGTCTTGCACGCATCCGAGGCGGCCTTGCCGTCGTGACAGCCGATGCAGGTCTCCATCAGCGGCAGCGCGTTGTCGCGGGTCGCGAGCTCGATGGAGCCCATGGACTGGTGGCACGCTTGGCAGCCAATGCCGCGGTCGACGTGGACCCGATGGTTAAACTTGATCTGCGGTTCGGGGATGATGATCGGCGCCGGGAAGACCTTGACCTGTTTGGTGTCGCTGAAGTCCGCCCCTGGCAGCCACTCGGGCTTGTAGCCTGGGTGACATGTGTCGCAACTCGCTGGGATATCTACCGTTTCTCCGCGCGCTGCCTTCTCGGCGTCGTGGCAATCGAAGCAGCTCGCCTCTTTCGGGAGGTTGACGTCGCGAGACCGCACGCTTGAGTAGGCCTCGGCGTGACAATCACGACACTCCATGAAGCTCGTATGGATCTCGTGGCTAAAGCGCAGCGGCAGACTCTGGTCGGGAAAGATGATGGAGCTCGGCGTGTGGCGGCGCCCGAAGACCTGCGCCTTTACGGCGTCTTGACCGGCCTGGGTCGAGAGATCGGGCTTATCGCCGCGATGGGGCGACGCGGGTTGCGTAGGCGCGGGTTTGGGATCGTCGGCCCGGACCATCTCGAGCGTAGCGGCGGCGACAACGCCGAGGCCCAGCACGCACGCGAGCACGAGAGGCCGCGCGAAGCCGCGTGGGCGGGCGTCATTCGAAGTCATGGGCGCCTTGGCTCGCTTCATCGTCACAGCCACAGGTTGAGGTCGACCATCGCGTAGAGGCGAACCTGGTGGGTTTGAATGGAGTTCATGTTGTGCTCAAATATAATAGCGAAGGCCGCGGCCCGATTAATAAGGTAGCGCCCGCCGAGCTGGTAACCGACAGAGAACGTTGACCGAAGCGGTTTGGCGGCGTCCTTAAAGTCGACCGCCGTGAAGCGCCCTTGGAGCTCCCACTCTTGGGGCGAGATCGCCCACACAGCGTTGGCGTCGGCCAAGATGCGGCGCCCATGGAAGCCGTCTTGCCACGAAAAATCGAGGTTCAGGCGTCCGTCGCGTCCCTTCGGACCAAACATATGCATCCAACCACCAGAGGCCCCGTAGGCCTCAATCACGGTCGGTGTCACGCCGGTCAGGGCGCCGTCGACATACCCCTCGTTGCCAAAGAGCCGAACCATGCCGCCGACATAGAGGCGATCGTTTTGCGACGGATAGAGGCGCCACCGCATGTTGGCGTCGTTCATCGGGAAGGCCGTGAAGATATTGAAGATCGAGTCGGCGTCGAAGGACGGTAGGAGGCGCAAATAGCCGAGCTCAAGCTCAGTGAAGTCCGCCATGCGCCAGCGCCCTGTCACCTGAACGCGATCAAAGCGGCCATTGAAGAGGTCGTAGGTCGCCGTGCCCGAGGCATCGAGGCCCTTGACGATGCGCTGGTGAAACGAGGTCCCGACGTGCTCGCTGTTGACGGCGCCACCTGAGAAGCGGCGACGATAGCCGAGGCGATAGTTCGCGTAGGGCAGGTCGCGCGTGGTCAGTGAAGCACCGATCATCGCGACGGGCCCGTTGTCCTTTTGAATCCCGTCGTTGACGCGCACGCCGTCCAGCTCGAGCTGGGTGGCGGCGAGGATGCTGATCTCTTGTTTGACCTCGAGGCCGGCGTCGACCTCAACGCCGAGGTACCAAGGCAGCTTGACCACCACCTTGGCGCCATCGAGCATAATATAGTCGATGGTGTCGTTGAGCAGCTGTCGGCCCACCCGGACGTCAAGGGCGCCGCCAAGGAGCCCCTTGCCCTCGGCGTAGGCGTACTGAATCGAGGGGAGGCTGCGGTTCAACGTCGGGACGTCCCGGAGCTCCTCGTCGGTGACGCCGAAGTCGACATCAAACCGAAAGAGGCTTGTAAAGCTCCAGTGTTGGATCCCATCCTCGTCGGGGGTCTCCCACAGCGACAGGCCCAGCATCTGGTGCACCTGCCAGCGATTGAGCAGGCGGTTGCCGCTGGTCACGAGCTGGTAGGCGTCCCCGAGTGTATGCGATTCCACGAGAAATTCGATCGCGTGGGCCTGCTTTGGCGCGATGGGGAGGCCGACAAGGGTCGCGCCCAAGAAGACGACTAAGGCTTGATGTTGGCGGAGTGGGGTCACGAGAGCAGTCTACCTAAAGGCCAGCGGCCCGCAACAGGGCCGCTAGTCTTTATTCCAGCACCGATCGGTCCAATCGACGCCCGCGCCCTCCCGTTCGGCGGGATAACGGAATTGTTCCGCGGACTTCGATGGCACAACAGTGCGTCAGTTCGCGACCAGCAGAGGGCGAAGCTGCTCGGGTCCGATCTTGTAGTGCTTCTGGCAGTACTCGCAGTGAAGATCGATGATCTCGCCGGAGGCGACGATACCGTTCAGCTCTTCAAGGCCGAGACTCGCCACCGCCGTCATCATCCGCGCGTCGTCGCAATCGCAACCGAAACGGAGCCTCGACGCCGCCAACTCGGCGAAGGGCATGCCGTAGAAGATCTCGGTCGTGAGGTGTTCGCACAGGGCATCGTGCTCTGCGAGGCGCGGCGCGAGGTCGGCGAAATCATGCGCGAGGCGCTCGGTCATGACCGCGAGCAGGTTTCGGTCACAATCGGGCAGGAGCTGCAGCAGGTAGCCTCCGGAGGCGATCACGCGGTCCCCGTCGACGATCGTCGTCATGCCGCACATCGCGACGATCTGCGCGGAGCTCTGCAGGTACTCCATGATCGCGTTCGACACGTCGCGGCCCTCGGCGGAGATGATGCTCTGGTGTAGCTCGCCGCCCGGGAGACTGCGGACGACCTTGAGGACGCTGGTCGACCCGAGGTGCGTCGCGGCAGGCACCGAGTCTCCGTGGGTCGAGAGACCGCGCGTCAACGCGCCGACCGTCGAGTCGGACACGGGGGGATGGCTGTCTGCCACGTAGCTGCCCTGTTCGTCTTGCGACAAGACCGCCTGGACGCGAAAGCCGGGGGCCATCGTCTCGCGGATGATCACGGTCGCCGTCACGAGATCGCCCAAGATCCGCGCGGACGCGCCCTGGACCTTTTGATGACGCACGATCTCCTGGACGAGGTCGGTCGTCCGCACCGTGATGAGTCGAAAGGAGCCCTCCACCGTCATTGAGCGCACGGCGCGGTCGGCGATGGGTTGCGCGCCTTGTGTGACGAGGTCTTGTGTCGGGGCGGAGGGTGTCTTGAGGGTGTCGTCCATGGGCCGACGATGCCGCCCGACACCGAGGGCCGCAAGAGGTTTTGACGCGGGATGCGCGCAAAGGCGGCCGCGCGTGATTGGGACTCCCCACGCAGGCCGGCTTGGGTTAGCGTGGGCCCATGCGACACCCCCAACATGCCGCCACCGCGACTATACGCTCGGCCCTCGCCCGACCGGTCCGTTTCGCGATCGCCGCGCTCGTCACGGCGCTCTCGTGCGCCGCAATACAGACCGCGTGCAAAGACACTGCGCCGAGGGCCACCGCGCCCGACGAGGCCGAGGTCGCATCACCACAGGATCGCGCCCTTCGAACGCCAGGCGGGGTCTTAATCCCAGAGGGGCTCCCGCCGACGCTGCAAAAAGAGCTCACCACCGGCGTGGGCGGTCCAGATCGCCTAGGGCGCACGCTAGGCGACACCGGCGAGAGCGCCGCGGCCTTCGCAGAGGCCCTCTTGGCGAGCCCTAGCGTCGACGACGTCTGTATCGGTCTAAAGGCCCTGACGTTGCTGGCCGAGGCCCCGAATTCGGCGCGGCAGGCTCCCCCCTCTCTTGACGCCCTCATCAACCACACCGCGCCCGCCATCCGCGAGCAGGCCCTCGCCCTCGCGAGCGCGTTCGAGGCTGTCTCGACGCTACTGCCGCGCCTCAACGCGCCCAGCGGGGTGCCGCTCTTGGACAAGCTTCAGATCGCTCGGCTCGCCGCGAAGTGGCCGGGGGCAGAGGTCGTCGCGGCCCTAACCCGTTGCGTGCTCGAGGCCCCCCACAAGGCTCTCGCGGAGGTCTGCGCGATCGCGCTCACCACCCCCGAGCACGCGGCGACCCTTAATGGCACTGAACACTTGGGTTTACGTGACTCTCTGCGCGCCATGGGGCCGACCTTCGCGACGATGATCGCGGCGGAGGTCCTGCCCACGCTCTTCGAAAACTCGGCCCTTCTGCGTGCCACGGAGTCACGCGACGCTGACGCCGCCTCTCTGGCCGCGCGTCTGTCAAACCAGCATCTCGAAGAGACCGGTGATCCCGGCCTCGCCGCGGCCTATGGTGCGGACGAGCGCGTGTCGGTCCGACGGTCGATCGCGGACTACAGCCTTGACCTCGATCGCGTGCAGGTCCTTAGCCAAGACGACGATCCGACCGTGAGGGCAGCCGCGATAGGCAACCTCGCGCGGCTCACGCCCAGCGACGCTCGGGCGGCGCTGCTCCGACCCTTCCTAAGCCACCCCGTCGCGTCGACGCGCCTCGCCGCTGTCGCCTCTATCGCCGCGCTTGCCCCGCTCGGAGACGCGGTGGAGGCGCTGAGTCACTACCTAGGGCAGGCGCCCGAGGACGAGCAGCCGGTGGTCCTCGCCGCGCTAAGGACCATCCCCGCTGGGGAAGCGGTCGACGCGCTCATTGCCGCGCTCGGCCAGCCCGCGACCCAACCGGCCGCGTGGTACGCGTTGATATCATTGACCGGCGAAGAGCCCGACGGGGATGACCCTGGATTTTGGCGGCGCTGGCGCGATAAGCGCTATCGTCGCCACGAGCAGGCCCAAGACGCGCCAGCAGAGAGTGACCCGGACCCGAACCCCGATGCCCCGGCGTTTCTTGACCCGGCTGACGCGAAGTAGATGGACGGGGCGGGCCATGCCCCCCGAAGAACGCGATACCAAAAGGAAAAGCGACCGCCTAGGCGGTCGCTTTTCTAGCGAGTTCAACCGTCCCTGTGAACGCCCCCAGCGCACAGGGACTCGAACCTCCTACTTCTTACCCTTGGCCGGCTTGGCTGCGGGCGCCGCGACGGCTTTCGCTGCCGGCTTGGCTGCCGCTTTGGCTACGGGCTTAGCTGCGACCTTGGCTGCTGGCTTCGCCGCGGCTTTGGCTGCGGGCTTATCCGCCGCCTTGGCTGCGGGCTTAGCTTTTGCCTTAGCTGCGGGCTTAGCGGCCTTCGCCTTCTGCTCTCCGGCCGGCTTCGTACCGAGCTCGGTCGCGATCGCCGACAGGACCGAACGGGCCACGTCAAGCTTGGCTTCGTCAAACTGGCCAAGGGCCTTTTTGACGGAGGCTTCGTACGCCAAGATGCCCTTGGCATCATTGACTGCCTTGCCCTTAGCGGTCAGCTCGAGCTGGCCCTTGCGCGCGTCCTCGGCGTGCTTGGACCGCGCGATATAGCCGCGCGCGCTGAGGCGCTGGACGATACCGGTCATCGTGGAGGGGTGCAGGTGAAGGACGCCCGCGATGTCACTCGCCGAAGCGCCGGCCTGCTTGCCCAAGATCTTAAGGACCAAGCGCTGACGCTCGGTCACGCCGGTCTTGCGGGCCATCGTCTTCGAGGCGGACTGAAGCTCATGCTCAATCGCCCAGACGAAGCGCAGAAAGTCGAGTGGTCCACCGAGCTTCACGTTCTTGTCTTCTTTTTTTCCAGCCATCTCAAGTTCTCCTCTCTCTCTGAGTCTACCGTGAACTCAACCGCCGACCATTCAGCGACCGAGACGCAGCTTCACAACATTTACCATCGCTTCGCGTGCAATCTTCCCTGACATCTTTGATGTACCATGCGTTCTGTCGGGGAAAACAATTGGGACCTCCGATATTCGGAATCCCAACTTTCGCGCACGGAAAGTCAACTCGATTTGAAATGCGTAACCCTTTGATTTCACGCCATCAAGATCGATAGCCTCCAACACCTCGCGCCGGAAACACTTGAACCCTCCGGTTAGGTCCTTGTACGGCAGCCCCATAATGAAGCGCGCGTACAAGTTACCGCCGCGGCTAATAAATTGCCGCAGCGCGGTCCAGTTCTCGGTACCTCCGCCGGGCATGTACCGGCAGCCGAGAACAAGGTCCGCATTCTCCGCCGCCTTCAAGAAGGCGGGGAGATATTTCGGTTGATGCGAAAAGTCCGCATCCATCTCGAAAATGAATTGATAGTCTCTCTCCAAGGCCCAACGGAACCCCGCGATATATGCGGTCCCAAGCCCAAGCTTGCCCGCACGGTGCATCGCGAAGACGCGTTCATCACGGCCGGCGATCACGTCGGCGAGGGGCCCTGTACCGTCGGGGCTGTTATCATCCACCACCAGCACATGCGCGCTCGGCACGACCTCGAAGATCGAAACGAGCAACCTCTCGAGGTTCTCAATTTCGTTATATGTTGGTATAATTATGAGTGTTTTGTTGGTGGTCATCAGAAAGACTCAGCGTAAAATGTTTCGAGTAGCGAGTGATGTTTGCGCTCGACAAGTCCGCGGCGCAAGTTGTTTGTCATACAAATTTCACCGGGTTCGTTCGCCGAGGTGTCCCGCAAAATCGCAAACTTTCGTATCTGCGCGTGAGCGGGTTGTTGCGAATTGGCACTGCGGACAGCTGCGTCAATCCGCGCATACACCGCCGTGTCCCGCGACCAAGACTCGGGCGTGCCTTTCAGCGACTGCGCGTGCGCAAATGCCCCTAGCGCGTGCCGCTCAAGCACAATCAACGCGACGAGGAATGGCCGGTTTTCGCCGTGAACGAGGGCCTCTGAGATGAGCTCGTCGCAGATGAGCGCACGCTCAAGGCGGCGCGGCGCGACGGCGCGGCCGTCTGAGAGCACGATGACGTCGCGCTTGCGGCCGGTGATGCGGAGCTGTCCGTCTTGTCTGTCGGCGAGATCCCCCGTCGCGAGCCAGCCATCCGCGCCCAGCACAGTGGCGGTCGCCGCTGCGTCGCGCCAGTAGCCCGGGCTGATGGCCTCGCCCCTTACGAATAGCTCGCCGTCGTGGCCGACCTTGTGGTCGATCCCGGTCAGCGGGGCGCCGATCGATTGGGGGCTCGGCGGCGCCGACATGTCTATGTGGGTAAAACCAATGGTCTCAGGGGTTCCATAGGCCTCTCGGACCACGACCCGCGCATCATGAAAGAACTCAGCCGTCGCAACGCCAGCCTGAGCACCAGCGGCGACCGCGAAGGCGAAGTCGTCACCCAGGCGGTCGGTCGCGGCCTTGCGCAAACGCGCCAACCGGATTCCGCGCCGCGCCTTGCCGATGAGCCCCTCCTCGGGATCTGCGTCGAGGGCCCAGCGCGACACAAGGCCGCGAAGGCCGCGACCGTGGCGCAGCTCGCGCTCAATGCCGACGCGCGCTTTTTCCAAGACCGCGGGGGCCAGAGTCGCGAACGTGGGTCGAAAGGCCCGACAGTCCTCGGCCAGCGAAGACGACGTCCGTAGCGACGCGACGGGGATCCCCGCGATGAGGCTAGCCCAGAGCGCGGTCCGGCCGATCGGGAGGGTGAAAGAGAGCCCTAGGAGATGCCTCTTTGCCTTGACGCGGTGCATCACCAAGAGCTCTCGGAGGCGCTCGGCGTAGGCCGTGGCCGCCGCCGTGAGGTTGCCGTGTGTGACCATCACCCCGCGCAGCTCGCCGTCGTCGTCGGCCGTCATCGAGACGGCCGTGCACGCATCCGCGTCGATGCTGTCGTTGCGTTCGTCGAGGATATCGGGCTGACCGGTGGCCGCGCCAAGGTCGGTGACGTCGCGGAGCATCATGGGCTTGCGGCCGCCGAGCTCGGCAAAGTTCAGCTCGCCCCCGTGGTGTAGGAGGATGCGGTCATCGATAAGGATGAGCTCGACCTCCCACGCGAGGCCCTCGGAGGCCTCGATGAGCTTCTTCATCTGCCAGGGGTCTTCCGCGATCGCGAAGCGGCAAGCCGTCAGCTCGAGGGAGCGCCGGAGGTTCGCCGGCAACTCCGTCCGGAACAGAGGCACCAGCACGAGACCAGCGAGTTGGCACGCGAGGTCGACGAGGACCCACTCAGCGCGTGACCGTGACACGATCGCGACGCGCGAGCCTGGCTCTGCCCCTCGGCGAATCAGCCCGCGTGCTAGGCGCTGCGCACGCCGCACCAAGTCGCCGAGGGTCCACGGGATGGTGCGCACCGCGCCGGGCCCACCCTCGGGGTCAGCCTCCAGCGCCACCAGCGCGGTCGCGCCGGGCGTCTCGCGGGCGACGGCTAACAAACGCTGTAGGGTGAAATCACGGTTGTTCATTGATTGGGCCAGATCGCACAATTAATGTCGGACGTCAATCGATGTCGTCCCTCGACGGGCACCTATCGTGCGCCATCGCAGCACCGATTGGCGGCCCCACTGACCAACAGGCAAAAACGCCAATAGGAACGATCACTCCGCCGCCATCAGCCGTAGGTCAAAGATCGGGCATAGATTCGCACTTGTGCAGGAATTGCCAGCAGC